>Ga0256843_1000055_pt1 | contig 94810 bp, 81 predicted proteins | sample AlvinellametaG_FD_191572 | JGI IMG/M metagenome (GOLD analysis project Ga0256843, IMG submission 191572) | Pompeii worm associated microbial communities from hydrothermal vent at the East Pacific Rise, Pacific Ocean - Alvinella | ecosystem: Host-associated > Annelida > Integument > Unclassified ... | reverse complement strand
AAAAGGTTTTTTTATGAATAATAAGGTTTTTATACTTGGCTCTTCCGATCCTGAAATGGATTTAATTGAAACACTTCTTTTAAAGTTTAATTTAAATTTTGTTTATGCTATGAAAGATAACCACCGTGTTTACCCAAATGAATCTTATTCTTTTGATTTTCCTGAAAATTTAGATTTTAATAATTCTATTTTTATAGAATGTATTCCTGAATGTATTTCTACAAATGATTTAAATTCTTGTGTTTATTTTGATCATCATGAACCTTATACAAAAAAACATTTGATAAATGCTCATCCATTTTTAGCTTCTTCTCTTGGACAACTAATATCATATATTATTCAAAACAAACCTTCATTATTAAATTTATTGGATTGTGGTTATATTAATCCTGATGTTGAACCTTATCTTTTTATTAAAAAAGAAGGTGTAGTTATATATAGTGGTTGTTTTACTTCTGGATATCAAATTACTCTACCACAAGAAATTGTTTTAACTGGTTCTATAGACCATAGTATTCTTGATTCCTATCATTCAGATAATATCTGTTTTACAAATAGTGAAGCTATTTCTTTTAGATATGAACAAATTAAAAAATCTTTTTCCTCAACTGATGAATATATGCATAATTTTTATAAATTCTTTGATACATTGATTTCTATTAAGTTTTTTCAAAAATATGTTAATCTTGATTATTTATTCACAGATGGATATTCAGTTGAAAAAGAAATTTGTAAAGATGTCATTTTTCAAAAAAGAATTCCAACAGTTGTTTCTCAATCTTTTAATAATAAAAAACAATATATGTTCTATGGTTTCAATGAACAAGACTTTGATAATTTTCTTCTTGATTTTAAAGATTTTAAAATTATTGATAATAGAAAAAGAAATTATATTATTGCTATATAAATTAAATATTTATTTTTTATTTTTTTAAAGTATTGAATTATTAATAAATTTATAAGCAATACTATTATATAATAACACTATAACTTTATTGAGGTGATTTATATGGACTTCGAAAACAACAAATTCAGAATTAATAATAATTTAACTTCTGAAAAAAATCTTTCTATTTCAGATAAAAAAAATCTTATTGGAAAAACTGTTATTGTTGATTCTATTTCAAAGGGTGGCTTATATTCTTGTAATTATAAAGGTAGATTTTTTTCTTTAAGAAAAAGAACACTCTCTCCGGTTGTTTCAAAAAAAGAATTTAATCAATTTAAAGGTCTTTTTCTTAAATTTATCAATGAAGGTACTGTTCTCATTTCTTTACATGAAGGACTAAAATTTGCATTAGATTGGTATAATTTTTTGACACCTGTTAAAAATGGTTTTGTTTTTTCAAAAAAAGCAAAAAAAATAGATTTAAAAGGCATTGAAGAAGTTTTGTTCCCTAAAATTAATGCTTATAGCTCTAATAAGAAAAATAATGAAAAAATCAAATCTAATGAAATTAAATCAATGCTTTCTATTGCTGAAAAATATGGTTTTGATTGTATTGAAAGAAATAATTATGATTATTGGCATTAAATTAACTTTTATATTCAAATATGTTATGATTTATTCAATAAAAAAATAAGGTCTTGTTATTATGTTTTGTATAAATTACTTTAAGGTTGATTTAAATGAATAATGCTAACTTTAAAAAAACTTACTTTATCTAATTTAAAAAATGATTTTGATAATAATCTTTTAATTAAAAAATTTGAAGTTTTTTTATTTAGTTTTAATTTTATTCAATGAGATAGAAAAAATTTAGTATTTTTTAAGAATTTTCTTTATTATATATTACTTTGTCATTTTCTTTTATTTTTATTATTTCTTCATTTGACTCCCAATATTCAGGGTCTGGTAATTTTTCTATATCTATTTCTAAGCTTTCTATATTCTCTGGGGTTGATACATCAAAATCATCATCAACTTCAATTTCATATGTTGTTTCTACATTATATTTATATGTAACACTAATTTTTTTCATTTTTTTATTCCTTTTTTATATTATATCACATAATATAGTTTTAATTCTTAAAGTTAACTTAAATTCTTTTTATTTTTTTATCTCTTTTTAAGTTATTTTATTGTATCATTATTTAATTGTTAAAAATAAAATAGGAATAAAAAGATGAAAAGAATAAATGTAGTAGTACAAGAAGATTTGTCATTTTTTACTTTAAAATGTGATAATGAAAATATTTCTTTTTTACGAAAGATAGGTATTTTTGTTGAACCTTATGCTATTGATTTTTCACATATAATGTTATTCACTGATATTAGTGAGAATGTGTATTGCCAATATACCAAACCTATTACTTATGAAGAATACAATTCTTCTATTGTTATTTCATTAGATGGAATTTCTCATACACTATATCATTTATCTTTAGAGGAGTTAAAAGAAAAAATTTATAACAATATTTATTTTTCTCCATATGGGATGAATTATAAATTATCTAGTATTTGTAATTGGAAGAATATTTCTTTAGATTATTTATTAGGTTTTAATTCTTTTCAAGAAGATATCTTATATAGTTCTCTTTTATTTAAAGATTATTTTCTTTGGATTGTTGAAAAAAATCCTGACCTTTCTAAAAAATATTCTTTTTTAGAAAGAAATATTTGATATTAATAAATATTTTCTTCATTTTTGTTCTTTTTTATATCATATAATATAGTTTTAATTCTTAAAGCTAACTTAAGTTTTTATTTTTTTAATCTCTTTTTAAGTTATTTAACTGTATCATTCTTTGATTGTTTTTATAAAATATAGATTTGAAATAAAGGGCTAATATGAATATAAAACAAAAGTTAAAAACTTGTTTTAAAATAGAAGGAAAAAAAGAACTATCATTCTTTTTTACAGACAAAGTTATAGAGTATGATTATAATGAACAAAAGAATACTGTTTTAAAAGATAATTTTGGAGAATTGGAAACTTCTTTTAATAAATTCTTATGTAAAAAAAGAGTAGAGATTTTATTTATTTTTCTTTTTTATATTTTTTCTTATTTAAGTTATGAATATATTCTATCAGAATTTAATAAAAGTTTTCTTTTCTTTTTCTTTCTGATGTTTTTTGCTTTTGTTTCTGTATATTTTATATATTCATTGTTATTTTATATTTTACCTACAATTAATATTAAAAATAAATTAGATATTGTTGATTTTTTTACTAGAACTATGGTAAAAGAAGAAAAATATGTATTTGTATTTAAATTAGAAAATGAAGTATTTTTTGTTAAACTGAATAAATTACAAAACAAATCTCTGAATGAAAATAAAATTGAAAGATTAATGACATTAGAAGAATTAAAAAATTTCTTTATTAGGATACATGGAAATAAAATTGATTCAAATATACAATGTGTAATCTCCCTAAATGATCAAAAATTATGTTTTATAAAAAAAGATAAAGATATAAAAGAAGATTTACCTTTTGTTTATAAAAATTTGCATATTAATGAAAAAGCTGTTTTAGATGAATTGAAATCAGAGAATTGTATAATTTTTGAAATAGATAAAAAGATATTTTGTGATAATATATATTTTGAAGAAGTTAAATGTAATAATTAAGTTTTTTCAAAGCATTTAAATGCTATAATTTACATAACAAAAAAAGAAAAGGCTTAATATGAACAACCTACAATCAAAAACATTTAATCAAGTTTTCCAAAAAGAATTTGAAGATTTAAGAAAACGTTTTGAATCTGGTGAAAAAATTTTAGTTGAATTTAATTCCCCAATTTGGGAAGAAGGTTATCTTGATAAGGGGATGAGAGCATATATTGTAGGTTTTGGTGAAACTGATTTATATGATATGGAAGATGGACATACTGACAAAATTACTGAAATTCATTTTGATTTCTCAGAATTTTCTGAATATAATAAAAATTTAGAAAAGCCTTATACAACTGTTGATGGTAATTTTGGTACTTCTTCTGATTTTGATTGTGTACCACAAGATTTTTTTGAAACTTCTTATTTTAGTGAGTGTTATGAAGAACTCCCTTTTAAAGTTTTATCAAATGGTTATTCTTCTCTTTTTAAAAGATATTCTTTATTAAATACTTCTATGTCTTATATTGAATGGTTAGAAATGCAAGTTGTTTCTTACTTAAGAAAATAAAAGGAGTTTTTATGTTGTTAGATACTATTTTATTTTTTTATTTCTTTGGATTGTTTTTCTCTTTCCTTACATTGATAAATGTTGAAGCTGTTATTGGAAAATCAACTCCTTTAAAGTTTGTTTTATGGATTGTTTTTAGCTGGTTTTCTTTTATCTATTGGTCTATTTGGCATATTCGTTTTATAAATAAACCTTCTTTATAAATTTATTTTTTATATTTTTTAATGCTATTTTTGTTATATTTTACATAACAAAAAAAAGAAAAAGATGTTTTATGAAACTTTATACTTTCCTTGAAGATAATTGAAAAATTCTCGAAGAGGTCTTATTATAAAGCCATTATGAAGCTATTTCTAGTTTAACTAATCCTATTGCTATTGAATTACAAAACAGAGAATACTTTTTGTGTGATTTTCACAGTATAGATGTTTGATTTTGTCTTTTAAATTTTATATCTTTTAATTAGTTTTTAAGTATATCTATTGTATAATTTACTTATAAATAAAGACAAGGGATTTACACAATATGACACTTAAAAAATATCTTTCTCAATACCAGGAATTAGTTGATTTACTTTCTGATTATAACCTTGTTTCAAATATCTCTGATTATACTATTAAAAATACTTTTAATAGCTTATCAAGTATTAGAGAAAATATTATCAAATCTCATTATAAATTACCTCCTTTGATGATTAATAAAATCGTTGATATTTCCATTGATAACTCTAACGAAACAGTATCACTTATTGAAATAGAGGATGATTATTCTATTCTTACAAAACAGCATTTGCAGAAAAAAGTAAAAATTAACAAAATAAAAGAGTTATCAGAACAAAAAAAATTAATGTTTTTACCTATATCTTTTTCAGACATAGATATTTCTAAAAGTAATATTATTGAAAGAGCAAAAAAAATAGGATTACACCTTTTTGTTTTAACAACTCCAAAACATTATAATCTTTATTCTCACTTTAAAAACAGTGATAGCTTTAATTTTAATGATATTCTTATTGGAGATGTTGAAATTAAAAAAATTCTCTCTAGTGCTTTTTTAACTTTACCTATTTTAAAGCTTCAACAATCTCAAATTGAAGAACTTTATAGATTATCAAATACCCTTAATGATAGAATAAATTCTTTGAGTGATAATATTAAATCTTTTATGACACCTGTTATAGATAATTTATCTTCTATTGTTATAGAACATTCAAAAGCTTTACAACGGGATAACATTAAAAAACTTATGGAAAGACAAAGCAAAGCAGAAGATTGGGTTAGAAAAGAGTATTTATATTCTAATACTGAATATCATAATGCTGGATTTGGAGATGAAGGTTATTATGTTGAAACTCCTGTCTATAAAAATGTAACTGTTTCAAAAGAAGTTGAAAAAGAAGAAATTCAACAACAAATTGATAATATCAGAGATATTTTGAATAAAAAAGAGGTTAATTTAAAAGAGGTACAAAGAAAATTAGGTATTGCTTTAGGAGAAGGAGATACAGAGGAACTGGTTATTGAGCTTAAAGAAGCTGATAGAAATATTTTAATCAATCTTTTTAATTCTTATGAAGATTTATTGGATTTTGAAACAGAGTATTATCTACTTGATAATCAAAATTTATCAGAGGCAAAAGTTATTTTTAAAGTAAATATTTAAGTCTTTTCTAAGTATTATTACTATAAAATACAATTCAACATTTACAATTTGATTATAAGAAGAAAGAAGGCATTTATGTTAAATAAAAATTTTTTAAAAAAAGTAGAAATGACAGAAAAAATTTTTAATAAAATATTGAGAACTCAATATGGAATAACAATAGATATAAATTTTTTAGATAAAAATATTCCAGAAGATAAATTAATACAAACATTAAAAGAAAATGTTTTAATAATCAAATATATTGATAAGCACAATTTAACTGAAAATGTGTGTATTCAGGCTGTTAAAATAAACTACTCAGCAATAAAGTATATAGATAAATATTCCCAAACAGAGAATGTATGCATTCAAGCTATTAAGCAAAATCCAAATATTATAGAATTTATCCATAAAGACAATCAGGCTGAAACTGTTTGTCTTGAAGCTGTCAAAAGAATTCCTAGCTCTATAAAATATATTCATAAAGATAATCAGACGGAAACTGTTTGTCTTGAAGCTGTTAAAAGAATTCCTAGTTCTATAAAATATATTCATAAAGATAATCAGACGGAAACTGTTTGTCTTGAAGCTGTCAAAAGAATTGGTTGTGTTCTAGATTTCATCAATAAAGAAAATTTAACAGAATTGATTTGGATAGAAGCTATTAAACAAAACCCAAATATAATATTGAGGATTGCTGATTTTAACTAAATATATTCAATTTAATGATAAATTTTTAAGTTGTTTTTAAGTCATCTTTTGTTATAATTTATATAACAAAAAAAGAAAAGGACTAAAATATGTTAGATACTACAAATATACCAGAAGAAATTATAAGTGAGATAAAATCTTATATTGATGAAGCTTTATTAAAAAGAGGTCTTCCAACTGTTGAAATTACACAAGATAAAAATCCTTCTTATCCTTTATTAATACTTAAAAGTGAAAGTTTCAATACTTATCCGGTTATTATGAAGTCTTTTATGATTAAAAATTTTGGTGGTTCTCTTAAATTATCAACTGAGAAATATATATTAGAAGATGAAGAAGGTATTGATATCATTCTTGAAAGAGAATTTATTCGAATTTGGATACCTGTTAGTGTTTCTTATGAACATTTTGATTTGGGAGGTAATGGAGCTTCTTTGTTTGATTATACAGCTAATCTTTATTATGATTCAAAAAATAATAAATATCTCTTAAGAAAACAACATATCTCTAATTAATTTATAAATTTAAAAAAACATTCTTTTAATCTCTTTTTAAGTAGTATTTTGTTAAAATATTACTATAAATAAGGGATAAAGGAATTATCAAATGAAAATAAAATCTATCTCAGAAATTGAAACTTCTTTACAAAAGCTTTCTAATACTTTTATCATTAGTGAAATCGCTGAAAATTATATCAATGATTTTTCTAAATACAGAAAAAACTTCTACAATGAAAATGGCTTTATTACAGAAGATTTAGAGTATGAAATTATTTTCAATCCTTCAGAAAATGTTTTTGAAAAAGTTGAAGGTACTCAACTTCCTCTTAAAAATGAAGATATAACCCCAAATGAAGAATTTAATAAAAAATATTTTGTTAGCCCCAGTTCTATTTATTTCAATGATACTAAGTTTGATGGACTTGCTATTGATGCTTATGGTGATATTGACAATATGTCTATTCTACTTTTTCTGTTTTCTCAAAAAAATATTAAAACCTTTAATAACACTAAAAGACAAAAAAGTAAAAAAGAAGAAATTTTTAAATATATTTCTAAAAAAATTTCTTTTATGGATTATTTTTTAAATTTTTATTCATATGATGAAAAGGTTTATAACAAATTTATTGAATTATTTATTCCTAAAAATATTTCTGTTACTTTTTTCAAAAATGTTAAAAGCGGAAAAATTCTTGAAGTTTTTGAAAATATTGACGCAGTTTCATTGTTTAAAAGCAATTATCCACTGAATATTGTTGAAAGAGATAAATTTTTTAAAGCTTCAAAAGAAGATATTTATTTAAAAGATTTTTTTGAATATCTTCCATTACATACTCTTAATAACAATGTAGATACTACTTTTATTAAAAAAACTCTTTATTCTGAAAGTGGTTCTTATTTTTCTGGAATTCAAAACAGAGTTGATTTTACTTATGCTTATATGGATAAATGTGTTAATCCTATCCTTTTTTCAAAAGGTGTTATTTTTATGTTTATTTCTTTATTCTTAACTTCTAATGTTAATGCTATTGAAAATTTACTTAAAGATGATTTTGAAAATTTTTCAGCAAATAAATATTTACTCAGTGCTTATTCAGAAGCTGTTATTTTATTTAAAACATATTTATTTCCATTAATAGATAATAAATTAGAAAATCTTTTTTCTAGAGATTTTGAAAAAGAAAATAAAATTTTTAGAATTAATAAATATTTAATTAATTTTGACAAAAAATATCTTTGTTCAGAAGATAAGGAATTTATTAAAAAAACTATTTTAAATGTTCTTTGACAACTAGTTTTTATTTCTATATAATTGATTTATCTTAATTTTATTGGAGAACCTATTGAAAAAAATTATTTTATTTTTAGTATTTAATTCTTTTTTGTTTTCATATAGCCATATTACATTTGAAGAAGATTTGAAAAAACCATTTCCAAATATTTTTTCTTTTGTTGGGAAAACTTCTTTTTATTCTTATTATAAATATTCTGATTTTTCTAAAAAAGTTTGCTCTAAAAATTTCAAATTTGATATTAAAAATAAGAATATTTATAATGATTTTTATGAGGATTCTTTAAATCTATATAGAAAATGTATTATTGATAATGTTAATCATCAACAATTTATACAAGATCAGATTGATAAAAAAGAATTTAATAGAAAAATAAATAATCTTATTACTTTTTTATTTGGTTGGATTCATTGATTTTTATCTAGTTTTAAGTCTTTCAATGATATAATTTATATATTAAATGATAGAAGGATTTAATATGAAAAAAATTACTTGGGAAGATTTTGGAAAAATGTATGAGGATTTTTCTAATACATTTGGAGAAAATTTTGGAGAACTTCTTAACAATGTTTCTGTTAATTATTGTTTTTCAGATATTGAAGATATTGAAGATCTTTATAATATCACGCTTGGGTTTCTTTCAACAAAAGAAAAATTTAATGATTTTGTCAAAAAATGGGAAATTCAATAATTAATTTTAAAGCTTCTATAAGCTTTGTTATTGTATAATTTATATAACAAAATAGAGGATTATTAAATGATTTCTAAAATAACAAATGAAGAGGCAATGATAGCTGCTAAACTTTACATTGGTAGTTTGTTTGCTTTATCTGATGATTTCCAAAGTGAAGAAGCCTCTTGTGAAGTTAATAAAAAAATTCAACATTATGTAAACTTAGAGATTTCTAAAATGTTGAAAAATCTTAATTTAGAAAAACTACCAACTGACACTAAAGAATGTATTGCTTTCTCAAAAGATATTGTTTATACCAAAAATCTTAAAAAATAATTTTAATTTTTTCTTAAGTCATTAGATGATATTATTTTGCATAATAAAAAGGATTTTTATGAATAAAAACTTAATAATTTATTCAGATTTCCTTGCACCAATTAGTTAGTATTAATTCTAATATCATTGAAAATAAAACATATGTTTATACTTATAAACAAAATATTTTTATTAAAACTTTTGACAGTTTTCTTACATTAAAAGAAGTCATTAAATTAATTGAAGAAGATTATCCAACTCTTATTTTAGATGGAGACACACCAAATTCAACAAAATAAGAATTTGTAAAATATATGTATTATATTGAGTATTAATTATATATATTATTTTATTTTTTCTTAATGTGTTTTATTATAAAATATATATAACAAAAAAAAGAAAAGGTTAAAAAAAATGTCTTTTATTATTAAAGAATGTGATTCAACTTCATTAGATTGTTATCTTAGAAGTTTAAATTTTTCTTGTGATAGTTGTTTTATCTTTCCTTGTATATCTTTTAAAACGATTGATAGTTTTAGAACAGTAGTAATTTCTTCCTTAGAAGATACTGAATTTATTAAAAAAATAAAAATAAAAACATATAGAAATCTTGAATATAAATATAGAAAACACAAAAGGTTTCAATAAAATTGTAATCATACTGATTTTGAAAGTTAAAAAAAAATTTACTTTTTTTAGAAGAATATCTAGATAGTGTTTTTAATATTCTTACTGGAAAAGTTGATACTCTTTAAAAATATCATTTGACTATTAAATAAAAACAATCTCTTTTTATTTATTTTATTTTAGAGGTTGAAAATTTAACTTCAAAAGATTTGAAATTTCTTGATAATTTTATTTTTATTTTTTTTGTATATGTTTAAACATCATTTTTATTTAAATAGATGTTTTGATATAACACCTACTATTGCAAAAGAACTTTTGCTCCTTTTAGATAATATAACAAAATATAAAATGTTGAAATTTGGATACACTGATGAAGATATTGAAAAATTATTTTCTTTTAAAGAACAGGTAAAAAAATATCTATATTTATTTTATTAAACTATTGAACTTTTCAATAATGTAAATAATAGGATAAACAAAGAAAGACTTTAAAATTTTTTATTTTATAATGTTTATATATATAATTTAAAAATATGCTTTTAATAATAGACAATGGTTCAACCCTACTTCTTTCATTTGTTTCTTTGACTTTTGTATTTTCTTTATATTATATTGTTGTTTATTTTTTTCTTTTAATATTTAGATGAAGTAGATAGACTTTCTAAATTAGAAGATATATATTCTTCTATTTATTATTTCCTTTCTTCTTAAATTGTTTTCTCTTTTTATTATATAATAACTCATTATTATTTTCAACCCGTTCTATTTTTCTATTGATTTGTATTTTTATTTTCTATTAAGCCTACTTATGCTATAATTAAAAAAAATAATCAAGGGTCATTTTGTTTTTTTCTAAAGATAAAAATATTAATAAAAAGATAAATAATAAAATAAATAATTTTAAAAATGAACTTTCTTATTATGATTTGAATCTTAAAGATTATTTAAATAATTGTAAAATAAATTCTATAACATTAGAGCTTGGAGATACTATTTCATATAAAGATAATAATGGTTTTGTTTTTTGTGGTGTTAGTCGTGATTGTTTATTAGAATTTTTTTCCATTTCTGAAAATAAATTTTATTTTTTAAAACCAGAAGATATTTTATTTATATTTTAATATTATTTTGTCTTCTTCGTTTATTATGATGTAATTTATTTTTTTAAAATATGCTATATCTTCTATTACATTAAAAATATAATCATTTTCAATTTTGCTTTTTATTCCAAATACAATTATATTTTTGAATTTATTTTCTATTTTTATGATTTTATAATCATTTTTTAATTTTTCTTTTATTTCAGAAATCATTTTCTCTCTTTTTTTTAATAAAGAACAAGATAATTTTATTAAATATGTTCATTATTTTAATATTTTAAATATTATAATGATTATATTAATAATAAATAAATTTATTTTTAACTTGTTTTTTCTATTATATTTCAGAAATTTTTTTTATCTTTGAATATTCTTTTTTATAAATATTACTAAACTTGCTTTTTTCTTAACAAATATCTATATATAATTATCTTCTTTATTTTGTGTATTTTTTCTTTTTTTTTGCAGTAACATTTATATATTTTGAAATATTATTTACACTTTTCTTCTGTTGTTTTTGGTAATTCAAGATTTTCTTCTAATCTTGAATCTTGATATTATTACTAACATTTTATATAGAATTTCTTCAAATACTTTGCAATCTAAATATATATGTTCATTCTTTTTATCTACAATTTTGTATATAATATCAGAAGTTTTAGAAGCTAATAATAATTCTTTTGAATATTTTTTATTACCTTCTGTTCTATTATATATATTTGTTATTTCTTGCAATATCTTTCTAATTATTATATCCTGTTCTTCTTTCTTTTTAATTCTTCTGATTTTATTTCACCTGACTTTATCATTTTATTGAAAATAATTTATTTTGATTCTCCTTTGCAAGAAGCAACTAATATATATTCACTTCCATCTTCTTTTGGCTTAATATCTAATAAATATCTATCATCTCCATTTAACTTTTTATGTATTTTATTTATCTCTTTTATCTTTTATTTTGATAAAAAAATTTTCCAATTAATAAATTTATTCTGTCTAAAATAGTATTCATTTTTTACTCTTTTTTCTTTATTTTAAATATAAATTTTCAATTAAAATCAGAAAAATAAAAAAATTTATAAATATCAAAAAAATAATTATTTCTCTGATTTTAATAAGTTGTAAAATAAATGAAGCTTATTATATAATATAAATTATTAAAAAATTGAGTTGTTATATGTGTATTGTTTTTGTTTAATTTCAGATATTATTTGGTTCAGTGTTATAATATATCTTTTAAATCTTTTTCAATTAATTCTCCAATACCATAAAATGTAGGTTCAGGAATATTTTTTTTAAAATATTCTAAGATTAGTTTTTCTATTTTTTTAATATGTTTATTTTCTTCAATATGAATACAATAATTTTCAGAATACTCTGAACCAATATCATATGCATTATTTGAAATATTTTCCATTATTTCTAAACTATCTATAAAGTCTTTATGAGAATATTCTATTTTTTCTGCAACATATATTTTAATGTTATCTTGATTTTTATCTTCTATTATTTCATTTAAAAAATCCTCTTTATCATAAAAACCTTCTTTATTCAAGCTATATACCTATTTCTTTTTAACACCTTTTATTTTTGTTTTTTATTATATCATAAACTATTTTTTATTCTATTATTTTTTTAATTTAAAAAACATACTTTATGTTATAATTTTAATAATTAAATTGAGTTTAAAAATTTTAAAGGATTCCTTTTTTGGATAATTATTTAAATAAAAATCAAGAAGATATTTTAAAATATGGCATTGATATTAATAAAGTTTACAACGAAGATTGTCTTATTGGTATGCAAAGAATTAAAGATAATTCTATTGATATGATACTTTGTGATTTACCCTATGGAACCACAGACTGTAAATGGGATAGTATCATTCCTTTAGATAAATTATGGAAGCAATATGAACGCATTATCAAAGAAGATGGAGCAATTGTATTAACAGCAACTCAACCTTTTGCTAGTATGCTTATAAATAGCAATATTAAATTATTTAAATATGAATGGATATGGGAAAAAGACCAAGGTGCAAACTTTATCAATGTTAAAAATGAGCCATTAAAAAAACATGAAAATATCTTAATATTTAGCAAAGGAACAATAGCAAACAAAAGTAAAAGAAGAATGAAATATAACCCTCAAGGCTTAATTCCTTGTGAAATAAAAAAAACTAATGCAAATAAAAGAAAAGAAGATGGTTTTATGAGTGAAAGAAAGAAATTTAATGGAGAATATAAACAAAAATTTAAAAATTACCCTTCTTCAATACTAAAATATAAAAGAGATAGAGGACTTCATCCAACACAAAAACCAATTGATTTGTTTGAATATCTAATTAAAACTTATACAAATGAAGAAGATATTGTACTTGATACCTGTATGGGGAGTGGCACAACAGCTATTGCTGCTCTAAGGTCAAATAGAAATTTTATAGGGTTTGAAAATGATACAAAATATGGATATTATGATATTATTTTGAAACGAATTGAAGAGTTTTATCAAATTTAATATATCTTCTAGAGTTATAGAAGATATATTCATAAGTGTTTTAAATGAAATAACTTAGCTAAGTTTTAAATAAACCAAATGTTTTGTTTATTTAATAATATTTTCTTCTTTTAAGAAAACAATTATTTTATTATCCATTTTTTTAATATCAAGAATTTTTGCAGTTGGATATTCTTTTTTTATCTCTTTTTTGAGTGTTTTTTCTTCTAATTTTTGTTTTTCTTGCTTTTTAATTTTTTTTGTTTTTATTTCTTCTTTTTCTTCAGTTTTAGTAGCTTTTTTATCTTCTAATTTTTTAACAGGAGTTTTAGGTTCTATATTTGTTTCTTTAACTATTTTTTCTGTTTGTTCTTCTTTTGCTTTTAAAACTTCTTTATATGTTTTTATTTTTTCTTTTAATCTTGCAATTTTTTCTTGATTTTCTTTTATTTCTTCTTTTTGAACTTTTATTGTTACTTTATAATTTTCTATTAATTTTTTATGTTCTTTTTCTTCTTTTAATAGAATATCTTTTTGAGATTGTTTCTCTTTTATTTCTTTTATTATTTTATCTAATTCTTCTTTTTGTTTTTTTTCTTGTTCTTCTAGTTTCTTTAATTTTCCTTCAATAAATACTATTTTTAATTTTTTTGTTTTACTTATACTTTCTTTTATTTTAATATCTTCTTCTTTTAAAGTTGTTATTTCTTTTAATAATTTATTTTTTTCTTCAGTTATATTCTCTATTTCTGATATTAAAGATATTTTGTTCTGAGTTATTTCTTCTATTTCTTTTAAAATATTTTCTTTTTTCTTTTTTAATTCAGAAAAAACACTTTCACCAGATTTTTTTTCTTTTATATATCTTGATAATGGTATAATTTCTTTTATTCTATATGAATTATCTACATCTTTTTCAAATTTTAGTTTATATTTTGACATGATAAATGAATAATTGATTTTTTCTAATAAATCAGGAATACTTTTTCCTCTTAAATCATATATTCTATTGCTCTTTTTAACTTCTAAATCTTTACAGTATGAATTATCAGCTTGAACATTAGAATATATTGTTGATAACAATAATCCTGATAATAAAAATTTTTTTATCATATCTAAAACCTTTTTTTTTATTTATAAATTATTTTTGATATAAAGTATATAGCCTAGCTTCTTCCATTTTTGTTCTTTTTGTAAGAACCTTTCCTATTCCTTCTAATTCTTTTTTAAATTCTTCTTTGTTGTCACTTGAAATCTCTAAATCTATCCATTTTTCAATAAAATTACTAACAGCGTCTGCTATTCCGTCCATATCATTTTGAACTTGTTCAATAAATTTTAACTGAGAGGCATCTTCATTGAAATAATTTTTAATATATGTATATAATTGAGTATTTTCTATATATATATGCATATTTAATTGAGATTTAAATTCATCTAAGTTCTCATAAACACCAGAAAAATCATTTCTATCTAATTGTTCTAATATTTCACCATAAATTTTAAATAATTCTTTATGGTCTTCTAATAGAATACCTTCTATTAGATCCTCTTTATACCTAACACCATTAACATTTGAAGAATTATCAACTTTTTTTTCTTTTTTCCCAAATATACTACTTAATAAACCCATTTTAACTCCTTTTTGTTTATTTAATTTTATTTAGAACTTCTAAAAGTTCTACTTCTTTTATAGGCTTTGATAGAAATTCATTTGCACCCATTTCTATAACTTTTTCTTTTTGTTCATCATCAGTAGACAAAACAATTACTTTTCTTGATATACCTTTTTCTTTTAATGAACTCAAAACTTCAAACCCATTCATTCTTGGCATATATATATCTAGAAGGACTATTTCTATATCTTCATCTTCAATAATCATTTGCAACCCTATATCCCCGTCTTCTGCTTCTAGAATTTCTGAATATATATTTGCTCTTCTGAGATATGTTTTTGCTAGTGTTCTATTGACCATATTGTCGTCAATGACAATTACTTTACTCATTATTTTCCTTTATTTAAAATTTTTTTTAAGATATTTAATAATTCAGATTTTTTCAGTGGTTTTGTCAGATAATCTTCAAAACCTTCATCTAAAAATCTTTGTCTATCTCCTGATAAAGCATTAGCTGTTAATGCTATTATAGGTAAATTTTTATATTCTTCAATTTTTTTAATTTCAACCAATGCCTCACTACCATTTAATCTAGGCATGTTTATATCCATAAGGATTAAATCAAATTCAGGAGAGATAGTTTCAACAGCTTCTTTTCCATCATTAACAATTACAGTTTCAAATCCAAAAGTATCTAGAAGTTTTTTAATCAGTTTTTGATTTGTTTTATTATCTTCTGCAACTAATATTTTTAATGAACTTACATCTCCTTTTATTTCTGCTGTTTTTTTATTTTCTGGGTTTGGTAGTTTCTCTTCTTTTTTTATTTCTTTATTATCGTTAGAATCGTCTTCTTCTTTTTCTTGCGTTTCATTTATCAAATTAGTAATTTTAAGAATTTTATTGTAATTTATTGGTTCATAAAGATATTTTGAATTTTCTAAATTTAATTGGTCTAATGTTGTTTTATTTATTGATTTTAATACCAGCCCAAGAATGTGTTTATCAATAGTATTTGAGTGCTTATCAAATTTTTGTATTTCTTCTGTTGATATATCTTCAAAATTTAAGAATACTATATCTATTTTTCCTTCTTTTTTATATTTCATTTTAAAGTCAGCATAATTCTCTATTTTTACTATATCAAAACCTAAGTATTCTAAATATTTATTTAAATATATATGAGAAAGTTTTTTATCTCCTACTAATACTTTATCTAGAACAGCAGCCTTTTTACCCTTAAACATATCCAATGTATCTTCAATTGGATTTGCCAAATCTTTCTTTAAATCCACTTCAAAATAGAATGTTGAACCTTTCCCTTCACCAGCAGATTTTACTTGTAATTTACCACCCATTAATTCTATGAATTTGTATGAAATAGTTAGTCCTAGACCGGTTCCACCAAATTTTCTTGTTGTTGAATTATCTGCTTGTGAAAATGCTTCAAATATTTTACCTTGTTTCTCTTTTGGAATACCTATACCACTATCAGTTACAGAAACTTTAAATTTTTGTTTTTCATTAACACCAGCTTTAATAGCTGTTATATTTACATCTATAAACCCTTTTTCAGGAGTGAACTTAACAGCATTACTTATTAGGTTTATTACTACTTCTTTTAATTTTGTTGGGTCCCCTATTAAGTTTGTATTTAATACAGGGTCAATATATAAACTTAAATCTATATTTTTTGAAGAAGCTTTAACGGCATATACTTCAACAGCATTTGAGAATATTTCCATAGGATTGAAAGAAATTGTTTCTAGTTCAATTTTATTACTTTCAATTTTTGATAAATCTAATATACCATTTATTAAATCGACAAGAGATTCAGCACTATTTTCAATAATTTCAATAAATTCTAATTGTTCTTCTGTTGGAGAAGAACTTTTTAATAAATCTGTAAACCCAACAATACCATTTAGAGGAGTCCTGATTTCATGAGACATATTTGCCAAGAATTCTGATTTTGCTTCATTTGCATTTTGAGCATTAATTTGATTAATACTCATATTTTCCATTATGAATTCCATTAATTGAATAGATCTTAACAATCCCTTTTCAGTATAAACATCATAATCTATTTTTTTGTTAATAAATGAACCAGAATGTTCGTTTATTATCTTCATCTCTTTGAAGAATTTTTCAAAGAATGACATTAATTTATCTAAATCTCTTATTAGTTTCAATAAAATTAAAGAAGATAATAATAGTATCCCAAATATTATTTGTAAAAATAATAGTTCTTCATCTATTCCTTCTATTACTTCTTTTTTTATTTTTTTGTATTCTTCTTTTAATTTATCTAGCTTCTTTTCAGATAATTTTAGGTAGTTGTCTTTTGTAATGCTTTCATTCTTTAATAGACCAGCTATTATATTCATTCTTTCAAGTATTAATTTACTATCTACATCTTTTAAAGAATTTATTTTTGCAGAGTTCGAGAACACATCTGTTTTTCTTAATATTTTAATATTTTTATCTTTAATATTTTCTTTTGTTAGATTTTTAATAATATTTTTCTCTAATGCAGTTGCTTCTATCATTTTTATTATTTTTGAAAAATATTTTTCTGTATCTGTTTTTGCATTAAATATATTTTTGTCTAAATCATTTAAAGTACTTTCTTTTAGTTTATTTAAATCAATTTTTTCTATTGTGTCTTTTTTATTTGATATATCTTTATATTCTTTATAAGAATATAAGCCAGAAGCAGCTATTAAAGAAAAGGCAATAATTGAAGGTATTATTGAAGTTTTAATGATTTTTTTATTTAATTTTTTAGACATTTTTTATTTCCTTATATTTTTATCATTTTTACTCTTTTGTCAAGTATTCTATGAATTCATTATAGTCTTTATAACCAGAAGCTCTTATTATATCTTCTAAGAACTTTAAAGAGTGTTTTATAGGGTTGTCATTTTTGTATTCTTCTTCTATCTCTTTCATTCTTTTGTATATATAATCAATTCTCTCAATTAATTTTCTTTTTGGATTTGTTCTTTTTGCTGTGTATATTATTTCTCCGTCTATATCTTCAAATTCAAAATCTGTAATAACCCAATAATAGTCATTATCTTTTGCTAAGTTCTTAATTACACCTTTGAAGTTTGTTTTGTCTTTTAAAAGTGCTGTCCACATTAATCTAAATATTGCCTTTGGCATATCTGGATGTCTTATTATATTGTGGTCTGCTCCTATTAATTCATCTTCTGTAAATCCACTTATCTCACAAAAATAATCATTTGTATCAATGATTACACCTGTTTTGTCTGTTGTGCTTAAAATTTCTTTATTAGGGTCTAAAATAATTTCTTTATTCATTAAAATAATACCTTTTTTTGTTTTTCTTTTATTATATTGTTTTTTATTTTTTTCGTACTTTTTATTTTGTCTTTTTTATTTTTATGTTATAATTAGAAAATATTATAATATAAAAAAAAAGGATTTTTATGAAAAAAATACTAATTTTACCAACATTGTTTTTTGTTTTTTATAGCGTGAATTCATTTGCAGAACAGGTTTATCTAAATGAAGGGCAGTCTATTGAATCAGAAGAAGGAGAAAAACTTTGTAAGCTTTTTCAATCAAAAATAGGAGAAGCAAAAACTGTGGCAGAAGTCCGTTTATATACTTCAAAAATAAGACAACATTGCAATATTAAAAAAAACAAAATTGATTTTGATAGTCCTGAAACGACCGAAGAAGAGTAGATATTAGTCTCTACTCTTTTTTGTCTCATTTTTTATATTAAAACCTTTAATATCTTTTTTTAATTTATTAAGAAATTTTTTTGTTGCTTGTTTTATATCATCTTTTGTAAAATCAATTCTTCCTATTTCAAAACCTTTTGAAGATAATTCTTTTATCCCATTTTCAAAAATATCACCATCTCTATCAACCCTGGCTTTCGATTCTTTTATTATATCTGAACACTCTTTTGTTATATCTTCTAATTTATTCTTATTTTGATTGAAGATTTTTATTTCATTATCATTTATTTCAATTTTAATATTTTTTAATTTTTTTCTTTCTTTTATATATCCATTTATTATTCTTTTTAATCTTTCTTGTTCTTCCACATTAAAATAATATGAATGAACTTTTATATTATTCTTTTCGGAGTATTCTTTTAACACTTCATATGTTTGAGGAACTGTAAATAAAAAATGGACATTTGATTTTATATTTTTATTTTTCATTAGGTTCATTAGTATTGTATCTTTTCCACTTCCACTTGGACCTATTATTAAAAGCAGTTCTCTAACATTTTTAAATTGGTCTTTTGTATATGAATATAATTCAGCACCAACCTCTGTAAATTGAACAGCCTCTCCATTATCTATTTTTCTTTGTATATTTTTTTTTGTAGTAAATATATATGAAGCAAATCTACCTTCATTTAATTCTCCTGGTCTTATTTCTCTTGAAGTACTTGAAAAAAGTCTATTGATTGCCATTTTTATTCCATTTTTTATTTTATTATGATATTATTATAATCTATAAATTAAAATATCAAAATTAAGGTTTTGTTTACATTGAAAAAATTAAGAATTGTTAATATGTTTTTTAAAAGTTTGTTTTTATCAAATTATTTTGGCTTCAGGGGAAAAATTCTCTCTTTTTTAAAAAAAGATACTATTGAGTTTAAAAAATTAAGATTATCTTTTGCTGATACCATCTTGAACAGTCTTTCTCTAAAAGTTTATATATATAATAAAAATAAAATACCAAAAAATGGTAGTTTTCTTGTAATAGTCAACCACCGAGGAATATTAGACCCTCTTATTGTTGAGAAAGTTTTTGAAAAATCAGATATTTTTGGTCATTGGGTAGCAAAGAAAGAACTTTATAATTCTATATTCTTTGGGACTTTTGTAAGAAATACAAAGACAATAAAAGTAGACAGAGATACAAGTAATCAAAAAGATTTTTTTAAAGAGGTTTCTTCTGTTTTTAATAAAAATGAATCTGTTTTTATTTTTCCGGAAGGAACAAGAAATAAAACAAATGACAAAATAAAAGAATTTAAAAGAGGCTTTAATCTAATCTCTAAAAGAAACAAAATTAATATTCTTCCATTATATATTAGAGATAGAACAGATAGAGAGTTAAAAAATTCTCTATCTTCAAATAAATATTCAAGTAATGTTGAGGTTATTGTAGGAGATTTAATCTCCTATAAAGAAAAAGATATTGAGGGAATTTATAAAACACAATTTAATATTGATTAATCTTTAAATCAATTTCAAAAAGAATGTCTTTTACAATTTGCTTTTGTCTTTTTGTAAGACCTCTTCTTTCAGATAATTCTTCCATCATTATAATTGTATCTTTCATATATTGTTCAGTAGGATTATCAAGTATATTTGATAATCTGTCTATTAATTTTAATATAAATGCATAATTTGACATTAATAGCATTTTTTCTATCAAATATTTATTTTTATTATTATCATAATCTTTTTTTATTTTCTTTTTATCACTTGTTAGTTCTAATACAAGAGAGGCAACTAAAGAGCCAAATTCTTTTTGAATTTCTAATACAGTAGTATTTGTATCTTCTAAAACATCATGTAATAATCCTGCTATTTGTAAATCTTCAATATGTTTTGAACTACCTTTGTATTTTAAAATAAGATTACTTACAATTATTGGGTGAACTATATATGGAAAACCAGTGGATTTTCTTTTCTGTCCATTATGTTTATTTGCTGCAAACTCTATTGCTTTTATGATTCTCATTTTTTAATCCTTTTTTTTTATTTTAACAAAAATAAACTTATATCTTACTTAAATACAAGTATAATGAGCTAATTATTATTAAAATAATTACAATTACATCTTTTTTGTTCATTACCTTTTTTTTATTTAACAAAAAAATATCTATAAATACAGCTCCTATTATTGAACCAATTCTTTTAAATATTGCAAAGAACTCAACTGGGATTAGATTCCCAGCCATTATTGATAAAATGAAAGTAAAAAAATAACTTAATATATATAAAAAAGTATTTTTTGTTTTTATTTTTTTAATAGTTATTGTTTCTTTACATTCATTTATTTTTTGGAAATAAAAATGAATAGATAATGTTATAAATAAAAATGAATAAACCAAAAATGATTGATATAGTTTTATCAATGTTATTGAAAAATATAATGTATTAACTAGTATTATTGAATAGATTAATAATAAAAATGGATATTTAATATCTTTTGCCTTTATTTTATCAAAGAAATAAATGATTGTTAATAATGCAAAAAACAAAGAATATCCTATAACTTCCTCAATTGAATTATATGGTGTTGATATTATCCCATTTAGATTAAATATTTTGTTATATATGTATGATAAGATTATTATTAAATATATTGAAGAAAATGCTGCAAAGGCTATTTGTGAAAAATTCTTTTGTTTGTTATAGTTTTTTAATGATATATATATTATCAAATTTTCCAAAAACATTGTTATATAGAATTTTATATCATATATAAATGAAAAATCTAATTTTTCATATTTTATCAAAGATATTGAGAAAAATAATAAAGTCATTATTATATAGTTTAGAACTATTTTAATAGATTGATTATTTTTATCTTTTGTTAAAAAATATATACTTGTTTTTTCAAAAACACCAATGATTGAAGTCAAAAATATACCTATCACTTTTTTCCTTTTTTATATTATATTTTTATTATTATTTTTTTTGTTTATAATTCTTAAAATTCAATGTATAAAGGAATGAAACTTCAATGTTTGAAAAAAAAATACTAAAAAAATATTTTTCTATTTTTATTCCAATCTTTATATCTATTTTATCACTTTTTTTGTTTCAAATAATTGATAGTTTTTTTGTTTCAAAACTTGGTGTTGAAACTTTTTCCGGCTTTGGTATTGCTTTAATACAGGTATTATTTATAACTTCTATTCTATCTTCAATTTCTAATTCTATTAATGTATTTATTTCAAAAGCACATGGCTCAAAAAAAGAGATAAGAAAAAAAAGGAAGCTATATATTGGAACTTTTATTATATTGTTTTCTTCTCTCTTAGTATTTTTTTTATTTTTTATTTTTAAAGATTTTTTATATTCTTTTTATGGAGCTTCTCCAAATGTTTTAATTTCTATGGAGATTTATTTTGAAACTTGGATATTATTTATACCATTTTATTCTTTATTTATATATTTTCAGAATTCTTTAAATTCTATAGAAAAAACATTTACAGCTTCTTTTATTGTTTTTTTATCGTTAGGATTGAATATCTTATTAGATTATATTCTTATGTTTGGAGTTCATGGAATGATTGAACCATTAGGCATTTATGGCTCTGCTTTAGCAACTGGTCTTTCTTATATATTTGGAGTTCTTTGTTTTGCTTATATTATCTTTAAAAATGATTTGATTTATAAAATTCCATTATTTAAAAATAGAGCTTCTTCTTTAATTGTTAAAAAAATGTTTTTTTTAAGCCTTCACTTTTTAGTTCCTGGATTAACATATCCTTTAAGTATGATTATATTGAGTATTGGAATTTCTTATTATAGTGTTGATATTATTGCTTCATTTACACTTATTGATAATTTAAAATATATATTGTTGATTATTACAACTTCTACTGCAACAACCGTTTCTATTTTAAGTAGTAATTTTTATGGTTCAAAAAAATATAGTTATATTAATAAAATATTTAATTTAACACTTCTTATTATATCAACTTGGTCTTTTATTCTAGTTTTATTTGTTTATTTTTTTGGCTATAATGTTGGTGAGTTTTATTTTGGATACAATTCATATTTATCAGAACTTTTTTCCCATATGTGGTTTTTATTTATTTTTTCTTCTATTTTTTGGTCTTATACAGCAAATTTAGGAAGATTGTTTTTTTCTATTAAGATGGAAAAATATGCAAGTTCAATAATTCTTTTTGGGAATGTTTCTACTATGTTTTTACCTATATTTTTTGGAAACATTTTTGGTGTTGATGGATTTATAATAAGTATAAGTGCAATTGGATTTATTGTCTTTTTAATTTCAGCATATATCTATAAAACAAAAACAAGAATTTTATTTTCTTGAATTTTGTTTTGTTTTTTTGTTTGATATTCTTAAATCAAATGTTGATTTAAAATCTTTCAATAATTCCATTGTATTTTTCTCTTCTATTTCATTAAGGAATACCAATGTGTTAACAAGTAGGCTGTTTTCAACTACTTTTTCTTGATAACAATTATAATCATTTGAATTTGAAACTATATCAACAATTTCTCCTGGCTCTGTTTGATATCCATAAGTTGTAATTTTTTCATAATCTTCTTCTTTTGCTTCTAATAACTCAATATATTTTTCTAATTTTTTTATTTGTTCTTCCAGCTTTCCTTTTATTTTCTTTTCATCTTTTTTTAAATTTTTTAATTTTATATTTGCTATTGATTTTAATGACTTTATATCTATATATAGTTCTTCATTTATTTTTATATCTTCTATTGTTTTAATAGCATTTTCTTTTTTTTCTAATGTGTCTATCTTTTTTTCTGTTTTTTCTATTTTTTTATTTAATAAAGATATTCTTTTCATCATATCTTCTATTATCTTTGTATCTAAATAAAACAATCCTTTGACAGACCCATTTTTATATCTTCTGTATGTATCTTCAAAATCATCAAATTCTCCTCCTTCTGTCCAACTATTGTCTTTTAATTTTTCTTTTATTATGTATTTTAATTTTTCTATTGCTTCTTTGTCTTTTATATATTCAATTACATCTTGTTCTTCTATTTGTGATATAACCATTTTTTTTAATTTTTTAAACTTATAATTTTTAATTAATTCTTGTTCTTTTAATTCTATAACCCCCCACATTGCATTTTGTATTATATCTGTTAAAACATTATTACCTTCTACCTCAATATATTTACCTTCTTGAAGAACTTTTTTATTATCCATTAATATTTTTTCAATATCTTCTTTTATTGTTCTTATTTTCTTTTCTATATTTTTTGGTTCAAATACTTCTTCTGTTAAATTTAATTTTACCTTTTGAATTTCTGACATTTTTATACCTTTTTAATATTATTATAAGAAATTTATATATTTTGTATTTTAAATAACTTATATATTAAAAAATCTTTCAGATAGTTTTTCTAATAGTAATATTTTCATAGATATATATATATTTGTATATTCTAATTTGAATAATTCAAGCAAATAAAGACTTTCTTCTTTATCTATATTATTTTTAAAATCTTTGATTTTTTCCAAAAATATTTTTTCTTTTTCTTTATTTCCTTCTTCATTTTTAAATATTTCTTCTATTTTAATTTCTTCTTTTAGAATTTTTGAGAATTCTTTTAAAAAATTTTCATTTTCAAAATTTTGTAAATAATAATTTATTTCTGTTGTAAGTTCATTCAAAAAATCAATTTCATTAAAAAGTTCACTATTATTTAGTTCTTCATTTGTATATGGGGTTGATAAAAAATCTATTGTTTTTTTTATACTGTTGTTGAATTTAAAATATTCTATTACTTCTGGTTTTGAAATATTATTTATATTTTTATAATAATCTTCTTTATTTTCTTCCCCCACTCTTAATATTTCTAATTCAAATTCTAGATTTCCTAAAATTTCTTCAATATCATCAACCCTTTTTGCCAATGTATATTGCGTATATATTAATTTATTAATACCATTTTCTGTTTTATAATTATTATCTGTAATATCTTTGAAGAAATTATATATTTTTAATGATTCAATTAACAATTTATGTTTTTCTGATATATCTTCCCATGATAATTCTTTTTTATTTATTTTTGATATATTGTATTCTACTTCTGTTAATTCTTTAACAATATCCTTAAAATTCTTTTCACACATATTTATTGGATTTTTTTTACTGTTTAAATTCATTATAGCTTCTGAATTTTCTAAAATCTTTTGCATTTTTAACCTTTAATAATTTTTTCAAACCAAAGTATATCATAAATTTTTAAGATTTATTTAAGAATTCGTATATATTTTCATTGACTTAATTTTCTTTTTTAAGTAAAATCTTTTTGTATAATATATTTTATTAAAAAAAGGATTTTATTTATGAGTTATGTTCCATATGTTGTTGAAAAAACAGGTAATGGCGAAAGAAGTTATGACATCTTCTCAAGATTATTGAAAGATAGAATTGTTATGTTGAATGGAGAAGTTAATGATGCTGTTGCTTCTACTATTGTTGCACAGTTTTTATTTTTAGAAGCAGAAGACCCAGATAAGGATATTTATTTTTATATCAATTCACCAGGAGGTGTTATTACTTCTGGAATGGCTATTTTTGATACAATGAATTATATTAAACCAAATGTTGTCACCATTTGTATTGGTCAAGCTGCCTCTATGGGTTCTTTTTTACTTGCAGCAGGAGCAAAAGGAAAACGTTTTAGCTTACCAAATTCTCGAATTATGATTCATCAACCTCTTGGAGGTGCACAAGGTCAGGCTACTGATATTGCAATTCAAGCAGAGGAAATACTAAGAATGAAAAAAGATTTAAACAGTAAATTAAGTGAATTTACAGGACAATCTATTGAACAGATTGAAAAAGATACAGACAGAGATAATTTTATGAGTGCTTCAGAAGCATTAGAATATGGGTTGATTGATGAAGTGATTGTTAAAAAATAAGTTTTTATTTAAATACCCAATAGTTTAATCTATTGAGGTATTTTTATAATGAGGTGATTTTTCTTACTTTTTCTACTAGATATCTTTGATATCCTATTTTCTCTCCATTCTCTTTTATTTGAACTAATTTTTCTCTTGCTTCTTCATTTTTTCTATCAACAAAATAGGATTTCAATGTTAAAAGTAACGCTTTTTCATAATCTCTTTTTACAACAACACCACCCTCATAAAAGGTTGCTAATTTAAATAAAGCTTTTGAGTTGTCTGTTTTTGCCGCTCTTTTAACCCAATAAAATGATTTTTTTATATCTTTTTTAACTTTATATTCACCTGTCAAATATAAATTTGACAAAATTAATTGTGCCTCTACATTATTATTGTTTGCCGCTTTCTCAAGCCATTTTATTGCTTTTTTTGAAGATTTTTTAATATTATATTTATTATAATTTGTTTTATATATATTAAACAACTCCAATTGTTTGCTTGGATTGTATTTTGCTTCTGTTATTAACTCTTTTAACTCTTCTTTTTTAAATTTTTCATTTGCTTCAATATTTAAACTTAAACCAAATATTAATAGTAACGATATTATTATTTTAAACATTTATTTTCTTTATGTTCCTTTATGATTTCTATGCATTTATTTGACATTTTTTGTATCAACAAAAGTCTTAGCTTTACATTATAACTGTCTTTAAAAAAATTATCTTTATTACCACAACTTTTCAAATATGTAGTAGCATTTAAAAAGTTTTTATCTATAATATCACCAAACACGTCCATTTTATTTTGAAAATCTTCTATTTGTGTATCTTTTATATCACATATAACATTATCTTTTGAACATAATTTTAAATATTCAAACTCTACTAATTTTATTATATCATCAGAAGTTTTTCTTTGGTCTTCCATTGTTTTTTGTATTTTTACATTATAACAAGCTTTAGGCAAAACTGCTTTAGCATTTGTAGATATGAATATTGATAATAATATTGCCAACATTATATATTTATTTTTTAACATTTTTTACCTTTTTAATTTATTATAATAATATTTTAACAAAGGACAAGTAAAAATGATTATAAATTATAAAAATCAGCCTAAAATAAAAACAATTGATTTTGATTTTTTAAAAAATACTTCTGTTTCTTTTTTACATCTTTCGGATCTTCATATTGGAATAATTAAAGATAATCACTTTTATGAAAAAATAATTGATAATATTTATGAGTTTTTAACACATAATAAAGTTGATTTTATTATTCTTAATGGAGATATTTTTGATTCTTCTTGTTATTTAGATCTTATTTATAAATTTTTATTCTCTTTTAATGAACTTGATATTGATATTTATTATGTCTTTGGAAACCATGAAGAGAATGACGTTTTATTGTTTGAGAAGATAATCAATAAAAATTATTTGAAGAATATAAAAATATTAAAAAATTCAAATATTGTTGTTGGTAATTTGAATTTAATTGGGCTTTTTAAAGAAAAAGAATATATAGATATATCAAACCTTCTAATCAATAATAAAAGAAATATTATTGTTTCACACAATCCAATTTCTTATAAATACCTTGAAAAGGAGGTTTCTAATATTTTTATCTTATCTGGACATACTCATGGAGAACAATTAAGGTTTATTGGAAGGCATAAACTTTTAGATAAAAGTAAGTTATCTGGATTTTATAAATTAAATAATAATAATATTTTGTATATAAGTTCTGGTGCTGGTTATGGAAAAATTCCAATAAGATTTTTAACAGAAAGTGTTATAGAATATTTTAAACATACCTTATAAAGTCTTGTTTATTGAGTTTTTGAGCTATTTTTGTTTTTTTTATTTTTCTTTTTTTTATAATCTTATAAAAAACTAATAGGATTTTTATGAATTATATACTTTCAAAAAATATTAACTTGTATAAAAATATATATATGAAAGAGGGGTATAAAGAAATCAATAATTTACAAATAAAACTTTCTCCAAATGACTTCCTTATTGTTGATATATCTTCACAAGAACTACACATACAGACAATCAATGATTTGTATGACATTATTGAAACAAATCATTTTATTGATATTGCATTAAATATTGAGAACATTAATTATAGTAAACAATTTGAAGATATATTAGTTGATGCTTCCAAAAATAAACGATTAATGTTGCTTAATTATGCAAAAAAACATAAGAATATTTTTATATCTGGAAATGAAGAAGATTTTATTGATAATATAAATGCAATTGAGCGTTCTAAAAATATTGGCAAAATTTTTGGTCTCTTATCTTTACACAACTTAGGAATACACAATGAAAGATAATGTCATTGATAATATCAGTAACACAGTTATTAAAAAAAGTGATATACATGGAGAAGGACTTTTTTCAACAAATGATATTACAAAAAATAGTGTTCTTTGCTTGTTGGATGGTCAATATCTAAGTTATACTTTTGTTAAAAAAGTCCAAAGTAAACAAACAGATAAAGAAGGTTTTTTAAATTTAGAATGGAATCAAATAAACAATGACCTTTTATTAGTAAGAATTCACCCAACAAAGTATAGATATATAAATCATTCAAGAAATCCAAATTGTAGAGTTCTTAAAGAACCTATGAGGCTTGTCGCCATCAAAAACATTTCAAATGGTGAAGAATTGACATTGGATTATCGAGAGGAAGAATTGGGAGATGAATATTTGTTAGATCATGGAATTAGTTATTTATAAGGAATTTAAATGTATAAAATAAAGGATTTAGAAGTTATTGAAAATAATATTCCTTCTTGTTATATAAAAGAAAGCCCTGTTCATGGAATGGGATTGTTTTCTTTACAAAAAATACCGGAAGGAGCAGTCCTAACAACATTGGATGGGCAATATCTTCATGATGAAATCATTAAAAATATCGAAGTTGATTTAGAAAAGCATGAATATAATTATTTGCCTTCACAAAATTCTTGGTTAGTCCGTGGTTTTTTAACCTATTACAGTGCCATAAACCATTCAAAGGACTATAATGTTAAAATACTATATGAGCCTTTTAGAATTGTAGCCAGTAGAGATATTGAAAAAGATGAGGAAATATTTTTGAATTATGAATTTGAAAAATACCCCAATTATTTTATTAAAAAATACAATATTTCAATATCTTATTTATAAAAGGATAATTTTATGTTAATTGATTTTTCACCGATTGAATATATAGATAATAATATTGTATTTTTTAAAAAGAAACCAACAGAAAAAGAATTTGAAGAAGGTATTACTTTAATATATTATGTTTTAAATATTAAAAACAATAATATTGAAATAAGAGCTGAAGTTAAAGATAAAAAAATTTTTAATATGTATATTAGAAATAATTTACCTTATTATATTTTGAATAAAATAAAATCTGCTCTCAAAATAGATTTATTAAAAAATAATCCATACCCACACCCAGAAAATAGATTTACTCTTTATACAGAATGTGGAGACAGTGAACAAAAACATATAAATAAAATAGAAAAAGAATATTTAAAATATGCTATGAAATCTGCCAATATATTTCAAATGTCTCAATTAGATAAAGATTATTTAGGTTATTTTATATCACATAACGAAGAAGAACTTGACAATAATACTAAATCTTTTATATATATAGTTTTAGATAATTTTTTAGATTCTCTTACTCATTTACCAAATAGAGGATTGTTAGAAAAAACTGTTAATAAGGAATCTGAAATATTATTTGAAATGGAAGAAGGCAATATTGAATTAAGGACCATAAAGAAAGGTTATTTATTATTTTCAGATTTAAATAATCTAAAAGCCATGAATGATATTTATGGACACAATGTTGCAGATGTTCTTCTTGTTTCTTTTGGAAATTTATTAAAAGAAAAATATAAACATTTAGCTCACTTTAGAATCGGAGGGGATGAATTTATTTCTCTTTCAGATAATTATGAAGAGTTAAAAGAACTTTCTGACTTTCTTCATTCTATTGAATTTAATAATGAATTAAAAATAATTATTGAGAAGGATATAGGACTTACAATAGAAGAAAATCTATTATTCTTTTCTTCAAATGGAATTTATGAAATAGACTTGGATAATATAGATTTAAAAGAAACAATGGAAAAAGCAGAAGAAATAATGTATGTTAATAAATCTTTTTTACACTTAGAATTTGGTGTTTATAACAGAAGAACAGAAGGGTCTACTGATTTGGCTGGCAAAATAGACAAAACTCTAATTGATAAGATAAAATCTTCAGAAGTGTTTAATTCCAAGAGTTGGAAAGAAAAATATGATTTTCTTTCTCTTATCAAGAAGTATTCATGGTCTATTTATGAAGTTGAAAATGAACTTGAATTTGTTTCAGAAGAAAACAAACCTATTTTAATTGAAAAATCAAATATCTACAAAGATAAACTTAAAAAACTTATATCAGATAATATTTGAAAACAATCAATAGATTTAAATCTATTGATTGTTTAATCTTCTGCAACTGTTACCATTGCTGGTCTTAAAATTTTATCATGTATTTTATACCCTTTTCTATGAACTTTAACTATATCACCAGAAGATTGATTATCTTCTGCTTTGACTGTTTGTATCGCTTGATGTTCATTAGGATCAAAAATATCATATAGTGTCTCTGTTATATGATATTTTTTAAATACATTTTCTAATTTTTTAATTGTATTTTTAATACCTTCTCTCTCTTTGTCATTTTGGATTACTTCTTCTGCTAAATATAATGCGTCTAACACATCCAGTAAATCCAATGAAAATTGTTCATGAGAGTGTTTTATAGCTCTATCTCTTTCTTTTTCTAATCTTTTTTTTGTGTTTTGAAAATCAGCATATATTCTTAAATTTTCATTTTTCAATTCTTCATTTTTTTTTTCACATTCATTTAATTCTTCTTCTTTATTTTTATTTTCTTTTTTTAGCTCTTCCATTAAAAACCTCCTGATTTTATTTTTTATGTAGGTTTATTGGATTTCCAACAAACCTATTATTATTCAATTTCAGCATCTATTATATCTTCATCAGAAGAAGAAGTATTATTTGTTTGTTCAGTTGCTTTATTTTTATTTTGCATTTCTGACATTAATACTTTTTCAAGTTTTTCTTTTTCTTTTTCTATATCTTCTTTTTTGATATTTTCATTTTTAATAATTTCTTCTGCTTCTTGTATTGTTTTTGTCAGTTCTTCTGAATTTACTTCTTCATTTGTTTTTTTAGCTTGTGAAATTACAGCGTCTAATTGGTTTCTTGCTTCAATAGCTTCTAGTTTATCTTTCTTTTCAGCATTTGCTTTTTCAGCTTCTGCAACCATTCTTTCAATTTCTTCTTCTGAAAGACCAGTGCTTCCTGTTATTGTTACACTATTTTCTTTACCAGTTGCTTTATCCACAGCAGACACATTTAAAACACCATTTGCATCCACATCTAATGTGATTTCAATTTGTGGTACTCCTCTTGGGGCAGGGGCAATTCCTCCTAGTTCAAAGTTTCCTAGTATTTTATTATCCTCAAATAATTTTGCTTCACCTTGTGCAACCCTTACAGTAACGGCAGGTTGATTGTCTTCTGCTGTTGAGAAGATTTGAGATTTTTTTACTGGAATTGTTGTTCCCTTCTCTATAAGTGTTGTCATTACTCCACCCATTGTCTCAATCCCTAGACTTAATGGTGTTACATCTAATAAAAGCACATCTTTTACATCACCTTTTAAAACACCACCTTGAATTGCAGCACCAGCTGCCACAACTTCGTCAGGATTAACTGATTTATTTAATGTTTTTCCTCCAAAGTATTTTTCAACTTTTTCTTGAACAAGTGGAATTCTAGTTGAACCACCAACCATGATTATTTCATTTATATCAGAAGAAGTCATGTCTGCTTCTTTGATAGCAGTAGTAATATGTTCAATTGTTTCTTCTACTAGGTCAGAAATCAAGCTTTCAAATTTAGCTCTGGTAAGTTTTGTTACTAAATGTTGAGGACCTGCTTCTGTCATTGTTATAAATGGAAGATTAATTTCTGTCTCCATAGTTGAAGACAACTCTTTTTTTGCAATTTCAGCAGCATCAAACAATCTTTGCATTGCCATTTTATCATTTCTTAAATCAATACCTTGAGAAGACTTGAATTCATCTGCCAAATAATTAACAATTCTATTATCAGCATCTTTTCCTCCAAGAAAAGCATTCCCATCAGTTGATAGAACTTCAAATGTTCCATCTCCAATTTCTAATACAGAAACATCAAATGTTCCACCACCAAAATCATATACTAATATATTTTCTTCTTCTTTTTTATCTAACCCATAAGCCAGAGAAGCAGAAGTTGGTTCATTTATAATTCTTAAAACATTTAAACCGGCAATTGTTCCTGCTTCTTGTGTTGCTTTTCTTTGACTATCATTAAAATATGCTGGAACTGTAATTACAGCGTCTAAAACCTTTTCACCAAGATAAGCTTCTGCATCTTCTTTCAATTTAGTTAAAATTTTGGCAGAAATCTCTTGTGGAGTATACACCTTGTTGTCTATTTCTATTGCTGCAAGTCCATTTTTATCTACAATTTTATATTGCACTTTTTCTTGAGCTTCTTTGCATTTTGGTTCTGAAAATTTCATTCCCATAATTCTTTTAACAGCCTCAATTGTTCTTGTTGGATTTGTTACTGCCTGTCTCTTTGCAGGTTCTCCAACTAATACTTCTCCTTTATCTGTAAACCCAACAACAGAAGGTGTTGTGTTTTTTCCTTCTGCATTTGGAATTATTTTAGCTTCTCCTGCTTCAAATACAGCAACAGCTGAGTTTGTTGTTCCTAAATCAATACCTATAACTTTACTCATTTTATTTTTCCTCACTTTCAATTAAATTTAATTTTATTTTATTTTCTATTTCTTTTTCAAAAATTTCTATTGTCAATTTTCCATCTTTTACATTAGCATTTATTTTTTCTACATTTTTGAATGGAATATTATATTTTACTCTGAATGGGCGACAAGCTATGTTCTTTAATATATATTTTCTATTTTCATTATTTTCTTCTTGTTCTCTTTCTACTTCTACTTTTATAGTATGTTCATTTTCATCAATTGAAATACCTTTTAAAACATTACTTGCCTTGAAACCTCCAACAAGGATTTCAATAACAGCTTTTTTATTTTCTGGTTCAATCCAGATGTTTGTAAATGGATATTTTGAAGTTTGTTTTTCAACATTTTGGATGAATTTTTGTTCCATTTCTTCCATTATTAGATGGATGTCATTAAAGACTGGAAACATTAATGCATTTAGTGGGTGATGTATATTTTTATTGTTTGTTGACATATAAAAATCCTTTTTAAGCAATTTTTTTGGAAAGCCAAATCATTAAGTTGTATGTAGTATGGTTTTAATTTCTGAATCTTAATTTCAAGCATTCATAAAAGTAACAAAAAACCTTTTTAAGCGAATATTTGTACTTTCCTTGTTGCAATTATAATAGATTTTAAAAAAAATGTCAACTGTTTTATTAAAAAAATATAATTTTATTTTATTTTTTTAATAATTTATATAAATACCAAGAGATTTTTCACCTATTTTGTTTACAGACCATATTGAATCAAAATCTGTTTCTCTTTCTGTATTTTTATTTATTGTTATTTTAGGATTTTCAGTTTTTGTATTCGTTTCTACAAAAACCTCTGAATCCTCTGGAAGGTCACATTCTTCTAATATTTTTTTTAATTCTTTAATTGTTATCTTATACATTCAATATATTTTCTAACTGCAAAGAGTTGCTTTTATAATCTAAGCTTTCTATTAGTTTTCTTGAAAATAATTCATTTTCTTCTGTTTCTCTTTCAAATTTTGTATTTGAAAAAATACCACCTTTCCTGATTAATAAAACACCACTTCCATTTTTTAATGTTTTGTCTGTATATGATAAAATAATTTCTTCAATCTCTGAATTTGTTGATAGTTTTTTCATTAGTGTTATTGGAGGATTTGCTTCTGTAAAACCATAAAAACATATTTCGTTAGGCTCTCTTTCAACAACTTTTTTTTGATTAAAATCTGTTGGCTGTTTCCATTTAGCTATCATGTTGATTTCGTCTATCTCTTCAAGAGGGACTATATCATTGAATGATAATTTATCAGAATTAAATAATCCTCTTACATTTCCTTTTATTCTTATTACATTGAAATAATTGCCATCTTTCACAATATTTTCCTTATTTTATTTTTTGCTTTCATGCAATCATACTATTTTATTTTTAAAAAGTCAATTAAAGTTTTATAATATTTTTATATATAAATACAAAAGGTTTTTCTATGCTTAATTCTAATAAAACATATAGATTAATTACTCGTTCTGATTTAGATGGATTAATGTGTGCTATTCTCTTAAATGAAAAGAACCTTATTGATGAAGTTGAATTTATATCTCCGACAGAATTTCAAAATAGTGAAAATTTTAATATTTCTGATAGGGATATAATTGCTAATTTGCCTTACCACAAGAATGCAAAAATTGTTTTTGATCATCATAGTAGCGAAACTATTCGACACAATTTTAAAAATAATTTAATTATTGATACTGATGCAAAATCAGTATCAAGAGTTATTTTTAATTATTTTGGAGGAAGTGATAATTTCAAAAGACTTGATTGGAAATTAATTAAGCAGGTTGATGATGTTAAAGGAAATAATTTATCATTAAATGATATTTTATATCCTGAAAAATGGGGATTGCTTTCTATTATTTTAGATGAAAGAACAAATCTTGAAAAATTTGTTGGCTCAGAGCTTTATTATGACAAAGAGGACCTTTGTTTTGATTTTATTAATAATATATTAAATATAGGCATAGAAGAATTTTTAGAATATTCCTCAGTTCAAGAAAGAATAGATATTTTAAAAAAATACCAAGAAGATTTTGAACAACAAATTAAAAAATGTTCAGTAGTCCAAGACAATATAGTCTTTCTTGATAGAAGAAAGGAAGAATTTATATATCCTGGAAATCGATATTATATTTTTGTTGCTTTAAGTGGAGAAGTTGAATATTTGATACATATAATTGAAGCTGGAAATGGTTATATTAAAGTTGCTGTCAGAGCTAATCCATTAAATCACAAATATCATGTTGATATTGGGACTATTGTTTCTAAATTTGATATTTCTGGTGGTAATAAAATTTCTGGAACAATTTTAGTACCAGAAGAAGAATTAAATGACACTTTAAAATTTTTAAGGAATAGTTTAACTTAATTTGTTTGAATATATATAAGCAGTTGTTATTAATAAAAATATCTCTTTATCCCATATTTTAAACCAACTTGTTGAATTTAAAGAATTTTTTATTATATTTTTAATTTTTAATTTAAGGTCTTCTTCTTTTATATCTTTTATTGAAACATTTAAAAATTCTTCTTTAAATAATTCTTTTTCATATTTATCATTAAGGTTTGATTTAATCATTTGATATAATTTATATTTTTTATTTTCATTATATATATTTAACAATAAAAATAGTACTATTATCCATTTCTCTTCCATTGTATTTAAATCATATAAAAAATAAAAAATAGTGAATATAGTAGTAGTCCTTAGTATATATATTCTCAACAAAAAATAATTATTATTTAAGAATATAATATAGTTGTTATATTCATAATCAAGCTTATTTTTTATATTACTATTTATTATAATATTATTTAATATAAAAATTTTTAAACCTATTAAAAGTGTTATACCTATTATTATTTCCATATTTTATTTCCTTTTTATTAAACAAATATTTATTAATAATTGCTTAATTATTTTTATATTTAGTATGAAATTAAATCTTTTTTACTATCAATGTCCAATTCCATTTCTTCCACTAAATAAGGACTAACCCATAGTTTTTTACCACTTGAAGTACTCACCCATTCCATTAACTTATTTTTATCATTATTTAATTTACATAAATTACTATTGTGTATCGTTTTATGATGTTTTTTACAAATAGGTAATAGATTATTTTTGTTATCTTTATGGAAATGTTCTATATATCCTTCTTCATTCGCTTCTTTTTGATGTTTAATATGGTGTGTTTCAGTAGCCTCCTCATTACAAAAGATACAGGTTTTCATATATATTTTTTTATTATAATTACTCTCAGTTTCTTTTATTAAAACTTCAATGTCTTTTTTATCTTTTGCTATTTTATTTCTTATTTTATATGCTTCTTTGATAAAGTCAGAATTTAAATTAAGAAATCTTGCATATTCTAATCCATATGTTGATAAACCTTGCCCAACTTTTAATTTTCTATAAAAAACAAAGTTATCTTTTGTTTTATTATATTCTACATGCAAATGCAATGATATTAAGTTTTTGTTTCCAGATATTTCTTTTAATTCATTTAATTGATGTAAATGTGTAGCAAAGAAAAAAAGATTATCTAGTTTTTGCATAGTTAAAAAACCTCCTGCAACTATTGATATTGCAGATTGTGTTTCTGTCCCTGAACTAAGTTCATCACCTAAGACCAAAGTATTTCCATATTGTCTATTGAAAATATTTTTCATTTCAAGCATTTCTATTGTAAATGTAGATAAACCTTTATATATATTATCTTGACCACTGATTCTTGTAAATAATGAATCAAATAAAGAAAATCTAAATTCTTTTGCTGGAACAAAAAAACCACTTTGAGCCAAAATTATAGAAACACCTATGCTTTTTATTAATGTGCTTTTACCAGAAGCATTTAATCCATGCAACATTATTCCATTTAGCTTTTTTGATTTTATTTCATATTTTTCTATAACTTTTTTATTTTTTATGTTATTTAAATCCCCAATTACAATATCATTTGGAATATATACTCCATTATTTTCTTCTTCTTCTACAATTGGATGTCTTATTTCTATTGCTTCTATAAACTTTTCTTTACCTTTTGCATCTATGATTTTTGGAACTGTATATTTCTTTTTTAATAATAAATCATTAACAATATTGAAATCTATATTTTTTATATCATTAACAATAAAATCTATTATTTTGTCATTATTTTTGAATTTTTCAATATATGATTTAAAAATTTCTGATTGTAATATTTCTTTTTTATTTTTTAACAATAATATATTGTCTGAAATCTCTTTTATTTTTTCAGAAGTTATTTTTATATAAGAAGTGAATTTTCTTTTTTCATATCCTTCTATTTCTTTTATAGTTTTGAATTTTGTTTTTGAAATTTCAATATAATATCCTTCTTTTTCTGTATATTTTAGTTTAACAAATTCCTCATTATTCTTTTCTCCTATTTTCTCCAAAAATATAATTTTTTCTTCTTCTATCTTCTCTTTGAGTATTGATAATTGTTCTACTGTTCTTTTTAACTCAATATATTCTTTATTCTTTATATTTATATATGTTGTATTATTATTAAAAAAATATTCTTTTAAATTTTCAATTATAAAATTATTTTTTATATCTATTAATAATTTTTTTATTTTATTTAATTTAATTTCAACATCTTCTAATACTTCTTTTGTATTTAATAATATATTTTCATAACTCTCAATAGATTTAACAAAATTATAAAAATCAATTGTTTTTAGTTTATTTATATTTATTAATCTAAAAACTCTTTCTATATCATATATAGAAGTCATTTCAGATATTATCTTCTTCTTCTTTTCTTCTTTTATAGAATTAAATTTTAATGAGCTTTCATATCTTTTTAATATTTTTTCTTTATCAGTGATTGGAGACAGTAATAGATTTTTTACATATCTTTTGCCCATTGCAGTTTTTGCTTTATTTATTATTTTTTCTATTGAATTTTCTTCTGTATCTTCTATTATATTTAATTGCTTAATAGCATTATTCCCACAATAAAGATTATTTTTAGGTTTTATTATTTTAGGAAATTTTAAATTTTCTATTAGCAATGGATTATGTTCTGTAATAAATGTAAGCAAGGCAGTTAGAGTATCTACACTTAATGGCATAAATTCCAAATCTATATATTCTATTGGAGATAAATTACTATTTATCTTAAATGCTTCTTTTAAAATTTCATTTTTGTATTCTAATTTGAATTCTTTTTTATTTGAGTTTATTATATAATTTAATTTATCTAATTCTAATTCTACTTTTATATCTTCAAATTCTTCTTGTGATATATTATCTGATTTTGATATTATAATCTCTTTACTTTTATATCTATTCAGTATTTCATATATTTCATCTATAACTATTTTTCTATCTTCTTCATCTCCAAAGTTTTCATATGTATATACTTCTCCTATTGATACATCTATTAATGAAATTGAAGCATATAAAACATTTTTTATTTTTTCTATTTTTAACGAAGAAACAAAATTATAATCATAACTTTTATTAAAATTTACATTTACACCATTTGATATTATGTCTTCTACATATCTTGACACTTCTACTTTGTTGTTTTTTATATTTTTAATTTGTTTTATTAAAATAATTGTCCACTTATTTAAATCAATTAATTTATCTATATATTTCTCAATTGTTATGGAAGGAATTCCACACATATATGGGTTTGATTTATTTACTTCTTCTTTCTTTTTATCTTTTTTAGTTAAAATTATGTTTAAATCTTTTGATATTTCCTGTGCTTTCCCTGTATTGTCTGCTTCATATATTTCATAAAAACTACCTATTTCTATTAATATAGCAGTATTATTTCCATATATTACTTCTGCTTCTTTTTGAATTTTAAAATATTTATCTATTAATAATTCTTTTTCTTCTTTATTATTTAATATTTTATTTATTTTTCTTGAAAAATTATATTTTATCTGTTCCATATCTCGACTTTTTATTTTTATTCTGCTAATAATATCAAAAAAATAAAAAAAATCAAAATTATTCTTGTTTTTGCTGTTTTATATTTTCTTTTGTTTTTTCTTTCTCTTTTTCTGGTGTTTTATACCCTACTGCATTTTTAATTCTTTCTATTAGTTCTTTATTGAATTTTAATTTATCTTCTGGAATTTCATTATATTCTTTTATTTGTACCAACCATTCTTTTGTTTCTTCCTCATATCTTATATATTTTTCACCTTTTTTCAACAATGACAAAAGAAAATCATTTATTTTTTTAGGTAATGAACCACTTATTTTTATATATTTTGTTGCCTCTTCTATTTTTATATTGTTTTGGTCTGATACCTGTTCTTTAATTCTTTCTATTATTCTTTCTATTAGTGTTTTATTTTCTTCCTTTTCATAACCTATTTTTTTTATTTCTATCTTTTTTTTATTTGATATATCTATGTTTTTTTGTAAATCTTCGTCCTCTTCAATTATTTCTTTTAAATACTTTAATAGTTTTTTGTTTTTATTATTATGTAGTTTAAATATCTCAACTGTTTCTTCTATATATGTTATATCTTCTTCTTCTTCTAATTCTTTCTTTAATATTTTATTTATTAGGTTTTTATTTGAAATAATTATATTTTCTTCTATTGTATCTGTTTTTTCTGTTTGTATCAACCAGGCATTTAATTCTTTTGAATAATGTATTCCTTTATTTCTATTACTTTTTATTAGTTTTATATCAGAAGAAGATAAATCTTCTTCTTTGAAAATTGTGTAAATATCTATTTCATTACCTTGTTCTTCTTTTCCTATAAGTTCTTTTATTTCAAAATTATTTTTAAAATAATTAATGACTGCCTTTTTTGTCTCTTTTCTTTCCTTTATAGACCCTTTTTCTATTGTCCAAATTTTTGCAATTGGATTCCAACTTATATTTTCAAATTCTTTTTTTGTATTTGGATCTTTCATTAATTTATACATCTCTTTATTAAATTTCTTATTTAAAATATAAATAACCTCTCCATTTTGAGATTTTGCTTTATCCAATATTTGTAAAAATGGATTTTTGTAAAAATATTCTGTTAATTTTTGCTCTAATTTATCTTTTACTTTTTTATCCCATACAGTGTAAATCCCAGTATCTTTATAAAAAATAATTGTTTTTTTGTTTTTTTCAAGTATTTTTCCTAACTTTTCAAATACTTTATTATATTTCTTGTCTAATAGATAATATGTTGTATATGGTTTTGTTCTTTTTTTTGTTTTTTTGAAGAATTTATATATATTGTTTTCTTCTTTATTTTCTGTGTATTCCTCTTTTTTTTCTTCTGATTTTTGTTCTTCTTTGGGTGTTTCTATTTTTAATAATTCTTGATTTATTTCTTCTTTATCTATTTTGGGTTGTTTTATTAAATTTCCTTGTTCTTTATTGTAATGATATGCCTCTTGCATTGCATTCATAGCTACATATGTAGCGTGTCCCATATTGTATAGATAAGCTCCTCTTTCCAATGTAAAGAATTGTTTATTTATTATATCTAATGCTTCTTTAGAGAATTCTTTGTTTTTATTTTTTATTTCTTTTAATAATTTTTTTATATTTTTAAATATCTCTTTTGAATTTGATATATCTTCTTCTGATATTTTATCACCTGTTTTAGAAGAAAATTTTCTAATTATTTCAGCATTTTTTCTCCATTTCAATAAAAAACCTTCTTCATCTTCAGTTATGAAATAGTTTGCATATTTTATAGAAATTTTTTCTATGAATTTATACATTTGTTCTTGATATAATATAAAACCATTTGTTAAATTCAAAAATTCAAAATTTTCTCTTGTTGTTTTATTATTTATTAGAAATTCATATATATTTCTTTCTATAAAATCTTCTTGTTTTTGAAAAATAACCCCTTCAATATTTTCAAATTTTATTTTTTTAAATTCTTCAATTTCATTATTCCATACATTAAGATAATATTTACCACCAAATTCGTTTAATCTTTTAGAAAACTTCTCAGGAATTTTCTTTTTTAGTTCTTCAATATCTTTTTTATTAAAATTTGTAAAACTTAATTTTAAAAATATTTTTTTATTTTTATCTTCTGCCTCTTTATATTCTATTATTTTTTTATCAGTTTTAAATCCAAGTTTCTTTTTTAAGATAATACTTATTCTTTTATCTTCAAATGATATTTTTTCACCAGTCATAATATCTTCTAGATATTCACCTTTTTTTTGTAATATTAATTTACCTATTTTAAATAAACTTTTTGAAAATGCTGGTCTGTATGTTGAAGTAGCTATCATTAGCTCTTCCATTGTTATCTCTTTATTTAATATGTTTTCATATTCTTTATATTCTTTACTAAAAAAACTTTCTAATGTTTTCATATTTATATCATTTTTTTCAATTAATTCATATAAATCTATTTCTGTTTCATATAAATTTCCCTTTTGATAAGACATATCTTTTAGTTCTTTTTCTGAATATTCTGTTCCTATTATACCCTCTACATATTTATTTTTATTGGTTTTAATAAATGTTTTATATTCAGGATTAGAACCTGTTCCAATATTTATAACTACTTTTTTAAATATTGGTAGTTCTATGTTTTTTAATGTTAATAATACTTTCTGAACATCATTTGTTATTTGTGGCAAATCTTTAAATAGAATATGCTTTAATTGTAGAATATTTATATTTTCATAATTTTCTTCTCTGTTTATATTTTGAACTATTCCATCATATTTTAAATCAGTATTTATTTCTTTTGCTGTTTGACCTATATACCTTGTATTGTTTGTTAAAAATTTTATTATATCATTAGGAACTTTTGTATATCCACAAGGATGTTTTGAACATTGAAGAACACCTTCTATATCTTTTTTAACTATTGGTAATAAATATCCATTTTCTCTATATATTTCTTCTATTGTATCTTTATGTTTTGGAGAAAATTCTTCATCAATATCTGCTAGTTCTACTTTTGCAGGATTTATAAATCTTTCAGGAAACATAATATCTTTATGTTCTAATGTATATTCAAAAATATTTTGTGGTAAATTTGTCCACCCAAATAGTGTTGCAGATACAAAGTTATTTGCACTCCCTCTTATACCTATAAAGATGTTTTTATCTTTTTTTAATTTTCTTAAATCATCAAAAATTAAAAAATATTCCAAAAAGTCTCTTCTCTCTTTTTCATTTTTAAATTTCTTATAAACTTGCTTTAATAGATTAAGCTCTTTTTTTACTTCTTCTTTTGTGATTTCAATATATTTGTTTTTTGTCCATTCTCTTTCTTTTATTGATTTTTCTATTTTTGATAAATACCAATTTTCAAAATATTTAAAAGATTTTGCTTCTTTAAAATTTTTACTTTTTATTTTAATATTTTTAAGTTTTTCATAACAAGCAAGTTCTTGTGCCGTTCCCATATTATCATATATAAACTTCTCTATATATTTGTTTATTTTTTTATCTTCTCCTTCTTTTTTATAAAAATCTTTTGGCAATGAATATATATTTCTTTTAAATATAAAAGCTTCTGGACGTTCTATTAAAAATATTTCTTTATTTTCATAAATATATTCATGTGGATATACTTTTCCTTTTTCTAAAAATAAAATTTCTTCTTCTTTTAATTCTTTTTTTTCTATCTCTTTTAATATTACTTTATTTATATCTTTTTCAATTTTTTTAATTTCTTCTATCTCTTTTTTTAGTTCTTTTATTGATAAATTATTTTTTTCATCTTTCTTCAATTCTTTTATTTCTTTTACTTTTTTTTCTATCTCTTTATCTATTGATTTTATTTTTTCTTCTTCTTTTTTTACAGTTTCTTTTAGCTCTTTATATATTTTTGTTATATCTATGACTGAATTTTTATATTTAAAGAATAATCTGTATTTTTCAACATTTGAATTTGGTTGTTTTATTAAAAATTTTAAATCCCCTGGGTTTTTTAAATATAATACATTTGAAGCTACTTTTATTCTTTTATCTATTATTTTTCTCTGGTATTTTTCTGTATTTTCTAGAAATTTATTGAATTTAGTGCTTCCAAGTTTTTCATTTCTTAAAAAATCATTAATATCATTATTATCAATTTTATTATCTTTTATAAATTTATCAAAATCAATAACTCTTTCTATTAACCCTTTTTGAAACAATGTTGAAAAAATCTTTTCTTGAGCTTCTTTCCCCTTTTTATCATTATCAAGTAAGTTTATTAATTTTAAATTTTTATTATTATTGAGTTCTTTTATAACTTCAAACGGCAAACCAGTGTTTGCATTTATAAATGTAACATATGAAGAACTTTCTTCAATTCCTACTTCAGCCAACATTGTTTTTAATGATATCTTATCCATTTTACCTTCTATGATAAATATATATTTGCTATCTTTCTTTATTTCTATTTCAGGAAATGATGAACCGATTTGTAAATATCTTTTTTTATCTTCTCTTTTTTCTTTTGTTCTTAATGTAATTGACTGAACTTTATTAAATTTATTTTTATAAGGAAAAATAATTGGAAATTCTTTTATTAAATTAATTGTATATGGAATATATTCTTTAAACCAATTTTCATCTTTTTTATCTTCTGGCTTTTTATAATCTGGCTTTTTATAATCTGGCTTTATTCTTTTTAATTGATTGTATGCTTTTTCAATGAAGTCTTCTAATTCTTTTATTGTTTTTGTATCTTCTATATTGTTTTTAATGTCTAAAATTATTTCTATTTTTGATATTAAATAATCTATCTTATCTTCTTCTTTGTATTTATTATTCTTATCTTCTTCTTTAAAATAATTTAATATTCTATCTTTTAAAGTGTTTATATTTTTTAATTTTTTTGATAGTTCTTCTTCACTTATGCTTGAAATGTCAATCATACCTTCTTTATATATTACATCTTCTGCAATACCTCTTTTCTTCAAATATTCTATATCTTTTTTTTCTCCATTATTTATTACATCTTCATAAAACCAATTTGCTATAATTTTACTTAATGTTTTTTGTTTTGAAAATTCACCATTGTTCTTAGGATATCTGTATTTTGTTGATATTAATTCATTTAATTCATTTTTATCAATACCTGTTATATCAGACAACAAATCCTCATTACCAAATACAGGAGATTTAATATGATTTAGTAAGAAAAATAATATATTTCCTTTAACGTTATCACTTCCAGAACCAAAATCAGATATAGTTCCATTGTAAAATTTTGGACTTGAATTATTTATCAATGGTTGACCATTGTCTAATTTCATTTTATTAGATCCAAAAGTATCTGTTAATGCTTTATATACTTTTTTAAAAAAATCTCTTGAATACAAATCTAATCCATTAAATTTTTCATTTTTAGATTTTATTGTTTTGGGTTCTATTTTCATTTTTAGCCTTGATTATTATTCTTTTTTTATTATTTTATATTATAAAATTTTTTATTGTTTTTAATTTTAGCAAAAGATATATTCTTTGTATTTAATTTAGAAGATAGAAGTTTAATTATTGTTTAAATACCTGACATATAAAGTCAGGATTTTTATAAATATTTTTAAATATTATCTTTTTTTTCTTTTCTTAATTCCATTAATAGCTTTTCTGCATTTGTTATTGCCTCTAGTTTTTTTAGATTTATATATCCATGTTCTATATTTGCATTTATATTGTTTAATGTAGCTCTTTCAGATTTTGTAAGATTTTTCCCTAAATTACTTGACATATCACCTTTTGTAAAAAGTAGTAATGAGTGTGTTTTAAAAATATTCTCTATGATTGATTGAGACATGTCAATATCTACTATATTTGAAAATGCTATACTATCTTGAGTTTTTGAAAGCCACCCTTCTTTTATAATTACTATTTTATTATCAAAATCAATTATATATTCTGTTTTGCTTAATACAATTATATTATAAATAGTTTTTAATATGTAGAAAACAGCAAATATTAATATAATACAAAACAATACATTGGACTGGTCTTCTGCTATTTTGTCATATGTATCATATGAAATTATTTCATTATCATATAATTGATAAAATATGTCTTTTATTATACTTGTATCATTTATTTTATCTGAAAAGAACTTTATAATTCCTGATATAATTGCCAGTATTGTTATAAATACAAATTTCCCAAATAATACAACTCTTTTTTTTGGTTTTTCTAATATTGTCATTTTTAACCTTGTTTTTTTTTATTTATTTGATTATAATCTCTATTTAAAAAATAAATATAAAAATGGAAAACTTAATGCATGATAATACTATTTTATATGCCAGTATTGAAACAGTCGGTTTAAAAAAAGATTATCCAAAAAAATCAAATTTGATTTTAGAAAATAATTTTATATTTGATAATGGAACTTCTTCAAAGAATTATTCAGAAGTTATTAAAAACACTGAAAAAATATCTATTGAGGCAATGTCTTTGCATGGAATTACAGAAGAAGCAAAGAAGAAAGGTATAGATTTAAAAAAAAGTCGTTCATTTAAATTGCTTCATAAACAAAGTACAAAAAAAGAAAGTAATAATTTTTTAATTGTCTTTGGTCTTGACTTTTTTATTGACAATTATGAAAATACAGGGATCTCTTTTGATAGTTTTAATATTATTGACTTAAAACAGGTTTTTACATATTTTCTATTGAGTGAAGAAACTGGGTTTCAAGAAATGATAGATTTTAGATTATCTTTGATTAATATAATGTATTATATTGTTGGTGATAATTCAGTAATTTCAAAAGGTAAGAATATTTCAAAAAATTTTTATAAAGCAGAACTTTTAAAATATTTTTTAGAATATATAATGAAAAAATATGATAAAACACTTTTAGAACTTGTAGAATTAAGTTCTGGTAATATTATGTTAAAATATGTATATTTTCAGGGGAAACAACAATTATTCAAATCATTAGAAGATAGAAACCTTTATTATTTATCACAAAATTCACCAGATAATAATGTAAGATATACAGCTTCTCAATTATTAAAGGAAAGGGGTATAGAATTAGACAAATCTCTTATCCCTGCTGGTAAATATGCTGGAAGTTATGTTGAGAATATCGAGGATATTGAGTATTTAGAATGGTTTCTAAATAATATGAAACATTTTGATGAAAAATTACTATCTTCAATAAAAAATAGAATAACATATTTAAAAGGTCAAGATGTAAGCTCTAAAAAAGCTTTTTCTATTGAAGTTGCAATCTACTCTGATAGATATTCTCTTATTGGAGAACTCCCTTCTAATATTAGAGAGTGGCTACAAACACAACCAAATATCACTGTTAAATACAATCATTGTGATCTATTAATAAATCATAAAAATAAAGATAGACAAGAAAAAATATATTCTAAAATACTAAATAATGTAAATGTCATTAACATTAAACAAATCAAGGAAGAAAATGAATAAAATATTCATATATTTAAGAAAAAGATATAATGTATTTAAAAAATATTATCAAAAAAGAAAGAAAGAATTAATTGTTTTTTATACCAATGTAATTGAGCCACTTCCATTAAGTCTAAAAATTACTTTTGGATTGATTGGAGTTGTTGCCTTAGAAGTTTTTTTAACAGTTTTTACTTTTTTAATGTTATCTCTTTATGTAAACTTTATTTCTCCAAAAAAAGATAACATTGATATTTATAAACCTGAGATTATAAACAAAAAAGAAATCAATCTGAATAAATTCTTATCAGAATTGGAAAGCACAAAATATACCTTAGAGAATGCAACAGTTTTATATAAAGAAAAGGATCTTTTTGTTTCTCTTTATTTTAGAGTTATTGATAACTCAATAAGTGTAAAAAATTCTGATAAATTAGGCTTTTATGCTTCTAGTAAAGCTTTTGATTTATCTTCTGAACAATCAAAAGAAGCATTTTTTTCAAAAGAACTTAAAGTTGAAAAAATATTTGTCTTTGATAAAGTTAATTATGTATCATTTATTAGAATTTATGAACCTATTTTTATTAAAAAAAATATTTCATATTCTTGGAAAGAGGAATCTTCAAAAAATATTCATAAAAAGCTTTTCCCATTAACAAGTTTTATTATTGACAATATTGTTAGAATTCTATTGATTATTTTATTTATATTTTTATTTGAAAAACAAGGTTTATTAGGAAATCAAGAAAAATATGAGATAGTTCTTCCAGAAAGTATTAAAGGGGATTTTGATGACCTTGTAGGAATGAATGAAATTAAAAATGAAATTCTTGTTTTATCTGATTTAATTAACAATAGGGAAAAATATAAATCATTTGGAATTGAAAGAACATTCAATTTCTTATTTTCTGGACCTCCTGGTACAGGTAAAACAAGAATATCTACTTTACTTGCAAAGAAATTAGAAGTCCCACTTATTATTGGAACTGGCAATGTTGAAACTGGTTTTATAAATGGAGGTGCAAATGTTATTAAAGAATTGTTTAAAAAAGGGGCTGAATTAGCCAAAAAAAATAAACATAAAATGGCAATTATTTTTTTAGATGAAGCCCAGACATTACTTGTTAAAAGAGGACAAAGCAGGGAAAAATGGGCAGATGATAGTTCTAATGAACTTTTAGCTCAATTAGATGGTGTTCATTCTAATAAAGATATTGATATTATCTTTATTGCTGCTTCAAATTTTGACGAAAAAAACCATCAATTTGATGAAGCTATGATGAGACGATTTAAGAAGAAAATATTCTTTAGACTTCCAAATTTAGAAGAAAGAAGAGATATCTTTTACTTTTATTTAGAAAAAGTAAACAAAGAAAATATTGATTTTGAGAATTTAGATTTAAATAGTATTTCTGAAATGACAAGTGGTCTGAGTCCTGCTTTAATTGAAACAATTGTTCAGGAAGCAAGTCTTATAGCTATTAATTCCAATGACAAAATAAATACAAAAAATCTTGAAAAGGCTTTTGAGAGAATTGCAATTGGAAATACAGATAGAAAGAAAACAGAAAATCAAGAAAAAGAGAAAGATATTATTTCAAAACATGAATTGGGACATTTTGTATGTGAAATGCAAAATTGCATTAATACTTATGAAGGATATACAACAAAATCACTTAAAGAAGATAAATCAAATATTATCTTCTTAAATAAAGAGAATATAGACAAATATATCCCTATTTTTAAAGAGAATTTAAAAGTATTGAAAATTTCAGTTGAAAGTGTTTCTCAGATAAATGCTCTTGGTTTTGTTTTAAATAAAACAGAAGAAGTAAAATTACATAGCTTACAATATTATGAAAATGAAATTGTAAGTCTTTATGGAGGAGTTGCTTCTGAAAATGTTTTTTCAACAGATGAAGGAGAAGTAACAAGTGGTTCTTTTAATGATATTGAAAAAATATCTACAATTTTTAATAATATTGTTAATAAACTTGGTATGTATTCAAATAGTAAATTGAATTTAAATTTAATTGACAATATTGATACAAAAGAGAAAAATACTAAAATTATTTTAGAACAAAGTGATTTTTTATTTTCTTTATCTGTTTTTTATGTAGAAAATTATAAAGATCTTATAATGTTTTTGCAAGAAGAATTATTAGAAAAGTATGTATTAAATCTTGAAGAAATACTCTTTTTAATTGAAAAGTTCTATAAGGAAAAGGTTTAGATTTTCCTTATAAGAATTTTTTATGGATTCCTTCCATTGTTTTTTGACTTCTTTCCATTCTTTTTTAAACTCTCTTCCATTGTTTTTATTATATTATCTAAATTTTCTTTTGAAGGTATGAATATTTTGTATTCTTTACCTTCTATTTTCAGTTTATTCATTCCATTTTTAAGATTTAATTCTTTTTTTAAGTCTTTAGAAGGTATTGGCATTATTATTTTAACACCTTCATTTATCTTTGCAAGAATTGATAGCAATTTGTCTTTTTTCTTTCCATTATTTAGTACAATTAATAATTTTGAATATTTTTTATTCTGTTCTTGTGAATCCATATAATCAAAATATTCTTCCTCTAATAGTTCATGACCTTTTTCTTTATTCTCTTTTATACTTGTTGGTATATCTTCTTGAATTATTAACATATTACATAGTTTTTCTCTTGTATTATTATCAAATACAAGGCAATCATTCTTCTTAGCTATTTTTTTCACAGTTTTTATTTTTTCAACTTCTTCTGGTATTCCAAGTTCTTTTTTAATTGTTTTTATTACATCTTTATTGTATTTTATATCTTTTGAAGTATATTTTTTATTTTTATCTTTTACTCTTATATTCCAAGTTTTGTCTTTTTTATCAAAAAATATTAAATCTTTTTCCTGCACTTTTTGAAGTCTATTAATCAATCCTTTATTTTTTAAATTTTTTATTTTTATAAATTCATCACTTAACAAAATTGAAATTTCTTCCTCAGAAGTTTCTTCTGTATCTATTTTTAATATTGTTTCTTTATATGGAAATTTTTCTTTTATTCTTTTTATCAGAGTATTTATTCTTTTAATATTTTCTTCCTCATTTTTATTATCTGTTTGTGTCTTGAATATCCACATATCTTTTTCTTCTTCATATGTTATAAATCCAGCTTCTTTTATCTTTTTTAGATACTTCTCTAAATCTTTTGTTCTCTCACCTATTATTTTTGTGTATGAACCTTCAACTATTATTTCTAAGTAATTTGAATTTTCTTTTATCTCTAATATTTCTGAAACTTCTATGAAATCACCATTTTTTTCACCTTTTAACTCTATATTTGCATTTAATAATTTTGTTTTAGAAGCAACCCCAACCCAAGATTCTTTTTTAAGAATACAATTATATTGTATGTTATTGTTTATATCTTTTATTTCTATTAAAAATTTACCTTTTTCCTTTCCTTCTTTTATTGCCTCTGTTTTAACTATTTTACCTTCTATTTTAATATCTTCTGCTTTTTTTACTTCTTTCTGTTCTATTTTTGCTTTTATTATTTCTGCCTTTGATATAAATACACTTCTATCACCTGTATTTTTATCAAATGATATACTTGCTGTTAATTTTACTGGTTCTTCTTTTTGTTCTAATGCAATTTTAGAATCTTTGTCTAAATCTTTTGCCATTCCTATAACAAAAACTTCATTCCCAATATCATCTGTAATATTTCCTCTATATATCTCATTTCCCTTCGAAGAGGTCTTTTTTCCTATTTCTGTTGGCATTGCATAAAATTTATATTCTTTTTGGTATTTTGATAATTTACTTAAATCTGCTAATGATTTATATCCTTCTTTTTTTAAATTTTCTTTTAAAATATCATTATTCAAAGGATGATTTAAATGAAGATATGCACCTGTACTGTTATATTCATTATTTAACAACTCTTTTATTGAAAAATCTTTTTTAGGAGATATTGTTTTTAATACTTCTATTCTTTTTTCTTCTTTTTTTTGATTTCCTTTTATTAAATTATCAAGAGCACCACTAAAACCTAATGTTTCCATTGCCTTGATACTTAATTTTGTTCTTTTCTTTAAATCTTCTATATTTAAATATTTTCCATTTTTTCTTTCTTCTATTACTTTTTTTATATCTTCACTTCTAGAACCTTTTATAAAACTAAGTCCTAGATATATTTTTCCTTGTTTTTTTGCAGTTTCTATTTCAGATATATTAATGTCAATACCTTCTATATTTATATTATTTAGTGGATTTTTCATATCTGATATTATTTTTGGAATTTCATCTTTTTTATTTACTTTATTGTTTAAAAGACCTATATAGAATTCTTCTTTATAATGAGCTTTTAAATACATTAACATCATACTAGTAACAGCATATGAAATTGCATGTGATTTATTAAATGAATAACCAGAATTATCTAACATATGTTCAAATAAATCTTTTAAGGATTTGTCTTTTTCTAAGAATTTTTCTTTCAATTCTTCTAATGATACTTTTTTAGAAAGTTGTTTTTGAGCCACTCCTGCCTCACCCATATTAAAACCACCCAATTCTTTAAAAACTGACATTATCTGCTCTTCATATACAATTTCACCATATGTTGTTTTTAATATCTCTTTTAATGCTGGATATTTCTTTACTAACTCCATATTATTTTCTGGATCTAATCTATTATTTATAACAGATTCTGAATCTGCACCTGGTCTTCCTATTGCTGAAATCATAGCCATTATTTCTAACACTTCATCTTTTTCCGTTACCTTCATTCTTTTAATTATTTTTTTCATAAGCTCAGAAGAATATTGAAATATATACCCCATATTTACTTCTTCTATTAATTTTTTTACCTTTTTATCATTTATCATTTTATCTTCATAGTTTTCAAAAACTTCTTCTATTTTTCTATACTCTTCTTCTCCCATTGTTTCTAATATTACATTTTTAATATCTTCTATTAGATTTAATGAGTTTAACCCAAGAAAATCCATTTTAATACCAATATAGTGTTCAATTATTTTCCCTCCTATTGGTGTCATTCTTGAACCATTTATGATTGGACCACTATTTAAATAATTTTCTAATACTGTTTTTAATATTATTCCTGCTGCATGAACTCCATAACCTGTTACGACACCTTCACGTTTCCCAGATAGGTCTATAATTTTTCTTACTTGTTCATTTTCTCTATATAATTTATTAAAATCTTCAAAATCTTCATTTCCTAAAACATCAGATAGTTTTGTTCCAGGAGCATCAAAATTTTTACCCAAAATTTTATTAGAAACATAAACAGAAGGAGAACCGGACTTATATCCTTCCATTAACCCTGTTTTATATAATTCTTCTTCACCTAAAAATTTACATACTTCCGCAACTGCACTTTTAATTCCAGCAGTTGAAATAGTTAGTATGTATTTAACAAAATTTTCATCTTCTTCTAAAAATGGTTTTAATTTTCTTTCAATTACATCATTTCTATCTGCAAAATCCATATCTATATCTGGAAAACCTTTTCTGTATATATTTAAATATCTTTCAAAAATTAAATCATGTTTTAAAGGTTGGATATCTGTAATCCCTATTAAATAAGATACAACACTACCAGCAGCAGAACCTCTTCCTTTCCCTTTTATTTCACCATTTGTAAAATATTCAACAAAAGAAGTAAAACCATTAAATTTCATTTCATTTATAACTTCAAGTTCTTTTTCTATTGCTACTTTATATTTTTCTATTTCTTCTACTGACCATTTTTTTTGTTTTGCTCTATTTTCTAACCCTTCATAAGTTAGATTTCTTAAGTATTCTCTTGTTATATATTCTATATCTTGGTCTTCTAGATTTTTTGTTTTATCTATGAGATTATATTTTTCTATTCTTTCCCATATTAAAGGAATTTTTTCTTTTATAAATTTAAGACCATATTCAAATGGATTTGGAATTTTTACTTCATCTTTTGGTATAAATCTGCTATCTTCATCAATTGCCTCATAAAACACAATTTTAGGTTTTTTCTTTTCTATTTTAAAACTTTCAGCTTCTTCTTTTAAATCTTCTTCATTTATATATCGTTCTCCATTTTTTGTTGATGCTCTTGAATGTATCACATGAGTTAGTAAGTCTGTATATGATATATTGTTTGTAGTTATTGTTTCTATATTTAATTCTTTTGCTATTTGTTCTTTTTCTTTCATTGTTTCTTTGTTTTCATGAAACATTGCTATTTTTATATTTGTAAAATTATTTTTTAATTCTGATAGAAAATTTTTAATATCTTTTTTTTCATAACCTCTATTAAATATGTCTTTAAAACCATTTGTAAATATTTCAAAACCTTTAAATATTTCTTCTTTTAAATCTGTTGCTTTTATGTAAGGTTCTATTTCTTCATTTAAAAATGCTTTTTCTTGTATTTTAGGAACTTTTTTGAAATCTTCTTTAGTTTTTGGTATAAAATCAATTTCTGTTTTCATTCCTTCTTCATTTTTAACAAATAAACAAATACCTATTTGTGCTTTAATTGTAGGTTTATTTAATTCTTTTTGTTTTTTATTGAATTTAATAATTTCATCTTCTATATTTATCATATTTGCTATTGATGCATAATCAGAGATAATAACCTCTTCTTGACCATTTTCAATTAATTCTTTAAAAATATCTTTTAAATCTTCTATCCTTATTGAAGACAATACTACTTCTTTTGTATCTGCATTTGTTTTTGCAGAAGCACTTGTTCTTATAATAGGAGTACCTTTATTGTTTTTATCAAATGCTATTAAATCCTTCATTGATTTATTTAAATTTAAAATTCTTTTACTTTCTTGATATTCTTCATAGTTAGAATTTTTTAATGAATCTTCGATCAGTTTTTTTAATATATCGTTTTTTATATATCCACTCTTTTTTAATTTTAGATAACCTTCTATTGTTTTTACTAACATTATAGAATCTATCAATGCCCCATGCATTTCTTTTCCATCTATTGTTCTTTTAAATTCTTCTTCTTTTAATAGTGAAGAAACAAATTTATCAAACGAATCAAGATTTGTTTTTATTTCTTTAAATTGTTTATTTACATTTGTAAATATATTTTCTAATTGTTTTATTTTTTCTGTCTCATATTTTTCAGTCATATTCTTTTGCAATTTGTTGTTTTTACTTTTTATATTTGATAATAGTTCTTTTGCCTCTTCTTTTGGTATAATGTCAGAAAAAAGTTTTAATAATGTTTCTTCTTTTTTTTCTTCTTTTATTTTTTTGAATACATCTTCGGAATCTATCCATAATTGATTTTTTGTAGAAAAATAATGTTTGTCTAGATTTTTATATTGATTTTCTAACATTCTCATATCAAATGTTTTATTATGGGCTATTTTTATAATATTTGGAAGTAATAATATTTCAGATAATATTTCAGCATATTCTTCAAAACCTAGTGCTTTATCTGATATTTTCATATCAGTTCCTATTAAAGGACTTTTTCCTTCTAAAAAATCTTTACTTATTTTTGTTATTTTTTCAGCGTCAGAACCTTTATATTTTTTTTCTAGCTCTTTGTTTTTTTGTAATGGATTAAAAAATGTTTCAAATTCCAATATCTTATTCATTTCTTCATCTACCAAAACAGCACCAAAAGAAGTTAATAAATCATCTTTTGCATTTCCAGTTGTTTCTGTATCAAGTGCTAAATAAAATCTCTTTCCAGTATTTGATAGTTCTTGTATTTTTTCTTTTATTTTAATTAGCTCAGATGGCATTGTATTTTTAATTATTTTATTGCTCATTTTATTACCTGTGTTTTATTGATTTTGTAGATAAATTATAAATTAAAAATATACTTTTAATTTTAAAGTTTTTTTATCATTTTTTGAAAGAGTGCCACTTCTATTTATAAGAGGCACTTTAGTTAAAATAGAGTATAGAAATTATTTATTCATTTCTCCATTTTTAGTTTTTTGATTTGAAATATTCTTTTTTGCTTCTTTCTTTTTTTTACCAACTATATTTTCAACAGCTTCTTCAGGAGATAATCCTTCTTTAAATGATTTAAATAAAGAACTTGCCCCTATTGCCCCCATAAATTTTGAAACACTATTAGGAATTTCTTTTGCTATTTGTTCTACTTTTTCTTTTTGTTCTATAAAATCATTGTTTTTTCTTCCATAATTATTGTTATATTCTTTTATTATTTTCTTAAACTCTTTTTTAAATTCTGATATTGTTTCTTTTGTTATGCCTTTTTGAACTATGATATGTAATTTTTCACTTAATTTTTCATTACCTTTTATTAAACTCTCTTTTACAATTTTTGCATTCAAGTTTTTAATGAATTTTATTAATTCTTCTTTTTCTATCTTTTTATTATCTGAATTAGAAAGAATGTTTAAAGATACTGATAATAAATCCAAACAATTTATAATATTGTTTTCATTTACTTTTTTAATGTCTGCTTTATATAATGGAATTATTTTTTCAACATTATCTTTATTTTCTTTTCTAAGTTTTACATGCTTTCTATATTGTTCAATCATATTTTCTTCAGTTTCTTCTTTTTCTATTAATTTTATGAATTCCTCTCTAAAAGTTTCATCCATAATCATTTTATATTTATCACTTATTTCAGATTTTTGTAAGTCTGTATCACTTAAAAATGTATTTAGCTCATCTTCTCTGTTTTCTATATATTTCTCAAGTTCTTTATTCTGTTTTTTTAATTCTTTTATTTTTTCTATGTTTCCTTTTGCTTTTACTAATAGTTTTTTTGTAGGATTTGTATCTAATATTAAACTATCCTCTTCTATATTTTTAATGAATTTTAACATTTCTTCTAGTTTTTCTTCTAAGTTTCCATTTTCATTAGTCATTATCTCTTTTAATTTTTCATATTTCTCTGGTTCTTCTTTTTTATATTTTTCAAGAAATTTACATAAATCTTTGTTTTTATTGTTTTCTGGTTCTTTTAAAAACAATTCAATTTCTTCAAAAACTCTTCCTAGTTCTTTTACCTTTTTATCTTCTTCTTCTTTATTTAGTTTTATTATTTTTTTCTTATCAGAAATTTCTTCCATTATTTCTAAATTTTTATTTAAGCCTTCTTCTGTTTCTTGTATATTTTTAATTTCTTTTACATAACTAAATATATCTGCTCTAAAAGAATTAATATCTGGTTTAATTTCCTTTATTGCTTTTAATTTCTTAGTTAATGTATAATATTCTTCTAACTCTTTATTCTCATCTTCTGATAATTCTTCATTTGCCATTTTTTGTATTAAAATTATGTTTTTACTTACCTCTTTTAATAATCTGTCTTCTATACCTTTTTCTATTTTTTCTATTTTATCTATTATTATTTTGTGTATCTCTTTTATTGTTTTGATATTATTTTTAAAACCATTCATATTTTCATTTTGATTTGACACTATTATATCTTCTATTTCATCTAATAAATCACTTAAAATATCGTCATTCAGTTTTTTTTGTAATGTTTCTAGTTTTTCATTTATTTCAAGTGTCTTTTTAAAGATATTTATCTCTTTTTTTTCTTTTTCTTTTTTAGGAATATAACCACCAACATATTCTTTTAAATATTTTTCAAAATAAATATAAGCATTTGAAACTTCTTCTTCTTTTAAATCAGCTTTTTTATAATTATATCTCTCTCCATATTTCATTATTCTTATAAATTTTTTAAGCTCATCACCCATATTAGTACCAACACCTTTTATATTTGTTTCGTCAAAATTAGGATCAAGTATCTGTTTTGCTATTTTTTTATCTATTTTCATAGTCTTTATCATTTTTATAAAAGCACTTTTTTGATTTGTAGAATCTACATTATATTTCATATTTTTATTCATTTGAATATACATATTTTCTCTGAACTTATCAAATATTGAATTATCAACTTTTAAGTATTTTAATCTATTTTGTTTTGTTGGATCCATAATATCTGCAACTAATGGATGTTTCAATGCTTTTTCAAGTTCTTTATTTGGATTAACGGAATGCTTTATCTCTTTTAATATTTCATCTAAGCTTTCTTGAATTTTTTGTGGAGCTTCTGATTGCTCTTTTTTTCTTTTTTCTCTATATTCTTTTAATAAGATTTTATCTCTTATTGACATCATTGCTTCTGAAAGTGAAGGAATTTTTACTGATAAATCTGTTCCCAGTATTTTCCCCATACCAGCTTCAGCATCTTTACTATGTCCTAGCCACATACTTTTTGCCATATCTTTTAGTGCCAATTTAGCCAAAGAATTTAATCCAAAGAATTTTGTTACATTATTAACACCACCACCAATTATTTTTCCATAATGTAAAGGCATATCCCTTAGGGCTAATTTTGTATATCCTATTTTACTCATTTGAGTTGATAAATCTCTATATGGGTCCTCTATTAATAATTTTCTTTTTGTTTTTTTAACAGAACGATTTATCCATTCTTTCATTGTTAATTTATCTTCTTTTAATTTTTCTTGTTCATTAAAAGTTTTCATTCTTTCTGATATATTTAATGGTAAATTATTTTTCAAATAATCATTTTTAAATGTATCTCTCATTTCTTCTGGTGTTGAATTTAATACTTTTTCATCACTTAGTGTTGTTTTTTCATCATTGATATATAATCTTTGTGCAAGTGTTGCTTTTTTTAATTTTTCAGAATTTTCATTTTGAGCATTCTTTCTATCTAATAATTCTGTTATTTCTACCAATCTTTTAATTTGATTTGGTTTTGAATTCTCTCTTCTATTCATTTTCTGCTTTAAATTATTTAGATTGCTCTCTTTTGATTCTTTTTTTAATTTTAATTTTTCAAATTCTTCATTTGCTCTTTTTAGAATGCTTTCATCTATTTCAACGCCAGATAATTTTGCTGTTAATTTCATTTCTTCTATTTTATTCTTTGCTTCTATGTATTCTTTATTAGCTTTTTCAAATTCTTTTTCTAATTTTTCTTTTTCTTCCTTATCTAATTCTTTTTGCATTGTTGTATTTTTGTTAAGTTTTAATAATTCTCTTCTTTCTTCTTTTAATTTTTGTATTTCCTTATCATTTTGCTTTTTCATATATTCAACTTTGAAACCATCCATCATTGTCAATGCTGCTTTATTCATTATTGTTGAATTAAATGGGCTTCCTTTTTGATTTAAAAAAAGCATTTCTTCTATTTCAAAAAATGAAAAATTATTATTTGGATAATTTTTCATTATTTTCTTAGCCATAAAAACTCTTATAAGGTTTTTCAAGTTTTTGCCATCTCTTAATAGATATGAACCATTTAATTCTATATTATCTTCAACATCAAAGTCTAATTTTTTTGTGTATGAATTGATCTTTCCACTTAATAATTCTTCTTTTACTTTTGGGGCATTTATTTCTAGGAACTCTATAAAGTCATTTGATATATTTTCAAATGATTCTTCAAATAATATATTAGAAGCCTTCCCCCATTTTAATTCTTTATCATATGAAGGCTCTGTTCCTATTATTTCTATTTTTTGGTTTAATTTTTCTAATTTTTGCTCTTTTGTCAATCTTTCATCTTTTCTTTTTTCTTTAAATGTTCTGTTGTCTGTTTCTTTTATATAGTTTTTATCAAGATTGAATATTTTATAAACTTCTTCTGCATCTTTAGCTGAAATTGTTTTTTTATCTTGTAGAGTTATTAATATTTCAATTAAATCTTCATTTGAGAATTCATTTTCTATGTTTTTAATATAATTGTATGTCTTTAATGTATCTAATTTATTAGATTTTAAGTAATCCAATGTCATGGATACAAAACTTTGTATATTATATATTTTATTCTTATATTCAATTATTGCTGATATGAATTTTTGTTCATTGTCTTTTAATAGGCTTATTAATTTATCTTTTTCATATCCTTCCGCAAACTTTTCTTCTATTTCTTTTAATAATGCTGTTTTATTCTCTTTTGTTAAATCTTTCCCTTCTCTCTCTTCTATTATTTTAAATATATCTTGAAAATCATTTAATTGTCTTAACAAATTAAAGTTTTCACCTTCCAAATTTTCCTCTAATTCTTCAATATTTCCATAGATATTAGATATATCTTTATGATAATTAATGTTATCTAAAAAATTATCCAGTCTAGAAGCCGCAGTAGGCTTCCCTTCTTCTGATACTGCAAACACTTTTAGTTCCTGTTCTAAATTTTCTATATTTCTTCTTGATTTTGCAGCTTTTAATTTTTTATATAATTCTTTAAAATATTTTATATTTTCGTTAAAAACTTCTTCAACTTCTGATTTTGATTTACCATTAGATAGAGCAAATGTTATTAAAGCTATTTCAGAATTTTCTTCTTCTATTACTTTTTGAAGATTTTTTAAGTAAAATTCTAATTTAAAATTAACTCTGATTTTATTTAAATCATTATCTAATTGTCCAACCTCTTGCTCAAAAGAATCTGTAAAAATTTTCATTTTTTCTTTTTTCTTTATTATTCTACTTAGTTCTTTTTTTGATTTTTCTGTTAGCTCTTTCAAATCAATATCAAATGATATGTTTAATTTTTTCTTTGGAGACGTAATTAGTTCTTTTAAATCAAAAATTCTTTTTTCAAAAGAAGCTGTTGAAGTTAGTTCTCTTTTTTCCTTATATTCTTTAAATTTTTCTTCTATTTTTTTATTTTCAGGATTTTGTAAAAAACTTTCAAAACTATATATAATCTCATTCTGATTTATTTCAGAAGGTTCTATTTTCCCTATTTTATTCAAATGATTTTCAAGTTTTTCTATTTCATTTTCTTCTAATACCTCTTCTTCTTTTAAAGATTTTAAAAAATCTTTATAAAATAGATACTCTTTTATTATTTGTTCTTTCTTATTTAAATATAAGATAAAATTTTCATTTATTTTATTTTCTTGTTTATAAAAAAATTCAAAATCATTTAATGAAGTGATGCTATTGTACTTTAGTTTTTCTTGAATATCCTCTATTGTTATTGTAATATTTTCTTCTTTATATTTCCCATTTTGTAATATTTTATTTATTTTTTCACTATTTTCTTTTATAAATTCTCTTTCTTCTTGTGTTATTTCTGGCTTTATTTTGTTTAATACATTGTTATTATTGTTATTTAGCAATATATATGTTATTCTTATAACTTCTTCTCCTTCTTTTTCTTCAAGATTGTTCTTATATGTATAATCCATTATAATTTCTTGAAATTCTTCTTCTTCAATTAGTCTATTTATTATCTTTATATTATTATTTATTTTATCAATATTTTTACTAGGATCATTTTTATATCTTATCATTCTAAAATAATTGAAGTCATAGTTGTTTTTTATAAATCTATCTAGGTCTCTATCTTCTTTTAGATTTAGTTTTTCTAAAAGCTCATTATTTGACAGTTTTAGAGCTTCAAATAATTTTTTATTTATTCTAGTAGCCCCTTCTGTCCTTGATACATTTTCATATATTCTTTGAAAATTTTCTCCTCTTAACTCTTTTATTAATAAATCATACCCAACTTCATTTAATTTTTTATTTTTATATAGTGCGAAATCAATACCTTGAAACTCTGTTTTTAATTCTTCAAAATTATATTTTTTATCTTGTAATAATTGATATATATCTGGATATGTTTCTTTTATTGTTTCTTCAAAAATTTTTATTGTTGGTATATTTGAAAATTTTTCTTTTTTTGATAAAGTTTCAAACTTTTCCATGAATGTCTTTGTTGATGCTATTTTATAAAATAACATATTTATTATTTCAAATTTTCTTTGTTTTTTTGATTTTAGTGTTTCCGTTATATTTTCAATATATTTTTGTTCTTTTTGTTCTTCTGTTAATTCTATTTTTTCAAAATTATTTTTTGATAATATTTTATTTATCTCTTTTAATACATTATATTTTTCAGTTTTTTTCAAAACTCTATATAGTTCTGTTTCTTGTTCTTTTAATGTTATATTTTTATTTAATAATATTCTTTCTATGTCCTCATCTTTTATATTATTATCACTTATCTCTTTTTTTATAAGCTCTGATTTGTAATAAAAATCATCTTTTTCTTTTATAAATTGTTCAGATGTTATTACTTTATATATTTTATCAAATACTTCTTCATTTATATGTTCTTTATTTTCTTTATCTTTAAAATATACTTTTATTTTGTCAAATAATATTCTTTTATTATCTTTTCCTTTTGTTAGGTATTCAAATAAATTTTCTTCTTTAATTATTTCATATAAAAATTCTGAACCATTTTTTATTTGTTTTTCTTTTATTTGAATAATATTTGCTTCAAACTCTTTCTTTAATTTTTTATCTCTTGTTAATATTTTTAATATTTTTGAATAATTTGTAAAATTTTTACCATAGTTATCCTTTCTTATGTTTAACAAAATTTCTTCTACTCTGTTTTCAATCATTGATTTTTTTATTTTAAGTATCTTTTTATCTTTTGATTGTGTTTCTTCTATACTTTCTATTTTTATTAATTTTATTATTTTTTCATCAAGATATTTTGCTTCCAGATTTTTAATATCATTAAAATATTCTTCTCCTTCTAGTAATTCTTCTTTTTCTTTTATTTTAATGTCTATTTCTTTTTCAAGTTCATTTAATCTTTCAACAGAAAAGTCAGAACCCATTTTAATAATATATTTTTTTAATTTTAATTGCTCTTTCTGTGAAAAGAGTTCTCTATTTTGTATCATTTTATTTAAAGCTTTTATTTGTATCTTAACTTTTTCATCTATATCAAGATTTTGTATTTTTTTTGAAAAATCTATAAAATCTGTGTCATATAATGCTTTAAAAAAAGACAAACTATTAATTTCATTTTTAACGTTCTTTATTAAATTAGGATTCAATCCAGATTTATTCAATATACCTTCAACTTCTGGTTTTATCTTTCTGTTATATTCTTCATTTTTACCTTCAACAAATATCTCTTTTATTTTTTTGTATATTTCATTTGGAGGTAAATCAAAACTTATATTTAATCTTTGGAATACAAATTTTATTAATATTAGTGTTTTTTCTGCTTTTGTTGATAGTAGTTGACTTTCTGTGAACATTATTTTTCTTTCTGTTTCTTCTTCTAGCTCTTCTAGCTCTTCTAATATTTTTTTCTTTGACATAAGAATATATTTATCTTTCTTTTTAATATTTTTATCTAATATTTCTTTTAGTATATGTGTTCCTTCAAGTCTAACTTCTAAAGCATCTTCTCCAATGTACTCCCCTGTTATATTTACTTTATTGTTATTTTCATCTTCTTTGAATATAGAAATAGTTTTTTTATCACTGTTTATTGTTATTAAATGTCTTTCCTCTTTGTTTTTTATATTATTTTTTATTATTCTTTTTGTAATATTTGATATATTTTTTATTCTAATATAATCTTCACTCTCATATTTTGTTTTTGCTTTTAATTTTTCTTTTTCTCTTTTTTCAATGTTTTGTAAAATTTCACCTAGTTTGTTTGAGTAAATTATATTATTTTTATTTTCCATTTTTGATTCCTGATTTTTTTATTTTTATTATAAGGCAATATTGCCAAAATAGAATTAATTATAAAAAATCTGATTTTATTATTTTATATATGATTTTATGGTTTTTTTATGATATAATTATTTTAAAAAAAAAGAGATTTATTAATGTTTAATATAAATAATGAAATTAGAAAATATATAAGTTCAGAAATAGATAATCAAGGCTCTATTAATGTTTTACTTTTTGATACTGAAACCACAGGTCTCACACTTCCAGAAATAACTCAGTTTGGAGGGATTGTTGTTAGAATTACATTTAATGAAAATAAAGAATTGTCTTTTGAAATTATTAAAGAATTTGAAAATGACTTTTACCCAAGTAAAGTATTAGAACCTGATGCTGTTAGAATTACTAGAATAATTAGAGAAGAAGATTTAGAAAACAAAAAATATATTTCAGAAGTTATTAAGAATTTTTCAGACCACAAAGAAAAAATAACACTTTCAAATATAAAGAAAGAGTTTAATATTTTAAAATTAGATTTACCTGCTTTTGAAACTTCTTATTTTTATAATATTGTTAATGAACATAAGATAAAATTATTTTCAGGTCATAATATTTATCAATATGATATAAAAGAGGTTTTAGATACTGTTTATGGTATTAAAATACCAGCTATACAGATTTTTGATACTATGTTTAGTAATATATACAATAAAAAAGCCAAAACAAATCAAGGAAGAACATTATCTAATGAAGTTAATAAAATATTAAAACATATTCCAGATGGAGAAAAAACAATTGTTTTAGGTCAAATAGAAGATCGAGAAACAGCCCACAGCGCTCTTTTAGACATCAAGGTAAATTATATTCTGTTCAAATATCAATTAGAAGAGATTTTTTCTGATAAAGAAAATCAATCTAATAACACAAGACCTTATTCTGAGAATGATATTTTATATGTCCAAACTCATATGTCAAATGATAATATTCTTCTTGAAGAACAAATTTTTGATTTTTGTAAAGATAAAAACATTGAGAAGGTTGTTATCGTAGATCAACAATGGACAAAATATATCAGCCTTATTAAAGCTTTTAAGGAAAAAGGAATAGATTTAATAATTGGTTTTCAAGCTTTAAACCTCGATACAGAAGAGTATTTTGACATTATAATCAAAGATACTTTAAATTATAGATTATTACTTCCATTATTAATCGAAGGGCAATTTGTAAGGAATCAAAATATAGAAGACATTAAAAAATATACAAAAAATATTGTATTATCATCTTCTAAAATGGCAACTCCAAAATATTATACAAAAGATGATAAATTAAACTTTTTTGTTGGAAATAAGTTATTAAGAAATGAAGCTTACACTCAACAAGAAATAGAGGTTTTTAAATTAATTGAAACACCGGATGAGAGCTTAAAAACAGGATTATTTACAAGTAATGTTAAACAAGAATGGTTAAAAAAATCTATATCAGGGTTTGAAACTGTTGATTTTACATTTTATTCTAGTTTAGGTCTTTCTGCTTTCCCTCCAATGAATGTTTTACACCCTTCTATAAATAAAGAGCCTGAAAACATTGAAGAAGCTCTTGAAATGCTTGAAATGTTTTATGAAGAGCAGTGGGAATTAAGAAAAATAGATGACATAATTAAAAAAAGCGGTTTAGATAAACAGCTATATATTGAAAGAAAAAATAAAGAATTTTCTATACTAAAACAAATTGGAAAGATTGACTTTATAAAATATTTCTTTTTAGTATATAAAATTGGAAATGTTATGGAAGGAACACTAGATAACAAAATTCTTGACAAAGATAATCCTAATTTTAAGGTTATTAGGGAAGCATTTGGATATGGTCGTGGGTCTGCTCCAGGTTCCCTTGTCGCTTTTGTTACAGGAACAACCGGTTTAGATCCTTTGAAATATTCTTTACTGTTTGAAAGATTTATTGACCCTTCTAGACCAGATTATCCCGATATTGATTTGGATATTATTAACAAGGAGTTTGCATTTAATATTTTACAAGAATATTTTAATAAGGAGATGGTTAAGGAATTAGACTATTCTAAAAAACCATATGATATTTATGACCCCTATATTCTAGAAACATATATTAAACCATCAACAGATTTCTTAGGTAAGATTAAAACAACAGCTTATACTACTTCAAAAGTTATTTTAGGTAGTTTGTTAAGACTTAATCAAATGCCATTTTTTATTCAATCTATTATTTCAAAAGAATTTGATGGAATTGTTGCTGCAAATGGAGGAAACTCAAAAGGTATTTTACTTGAAGATGTCATTGAACAAAGTGAAATTAAAGAAGATATATTAAGAAAAATGCCTATTGAACTATTTCAAGAAGCAAACAAACTAGTCAATTTATATAATAGTTCTGGCATTCATGCAGGAGGTGTTTTATTTTTTCCACACCATCCAAATGTTATTTTACCTATGAAGAACAATGTTGTTGAATTTGGAATGAGAGATTTAGAATCTTTATTACAAATTAAAATGGACTTGTTAGGATTAAATACAAGAGAAGTTATAGAAGATATTAAAAAAATACTTATTAAAGCAAACAAATCAGACATTATTTATAAACATAATTTTGATGATTTAGACAAACCAGAAGTGTTTAGAGGTCTATATAAAAAATTCACTTCTCAAACTTTCCAAATGGGTAGCTCTGGAATGGATAGATTGTTATATTTATTATCTCCATTAAAATTCGAAGATTTAATTGCTATTACTGCTCTTTTTAGACCCGGACCATTAGGTTCTGGTGCAGTTGATAATTATATTTCCTCTGCTATTAAAGCCAAAAGAGATAAATATAATATTGAATATATACCTCTTATTGAATTTAATTCTATGGAAGATAACCTTAAAGATATGTTGTTTGAACAACACAGGGAAAAAATGAAAGCTGATTTTGATGAAATGTTATTAGAGGATGAAGTTATTCTAAATATTATTACATATGAAAATTACTACGATTCTCAAAAATTTCAATCTATGATTGAATCTAAGTTTAATTCTAGTGATAATGAAATTGTTCAGGACATCAAAGCTAAGTTTAATATTTTAGATGTAAATCATTTTAAGCAGGTTATATTAGATTTTGAAAATAAAATAACTTCAAACTTAAATTATCAAAATATTACAGCAGATACTTATCATACAATGGTTTATCAAGAACAGATTATGCATATTTCTGTTCAATTGGCAAATTATACTGTTCTTGAATCTAATAAATTAAGAAAAGCAATTGCAAAACAAAATAAAGAATTAATGGATATTCAAAAAGTTAAATTCATTGAAGGTATTACAAGTGATAAAATTAAAAAAGTTGAATATTCAGGAGAATTTGAAAAATATATTATTTCTAAAACAACTACAAATGATATATCTATTTTTAATAAAGATACCAAAGAAGAAAGTATTGTAAGTGGCTTTTTAGAAAATAATGGAATAATTTCTATAAATGAGTATACTTCTGAAATTTTTATAGATTTAATTGATGGACTCAATAAGCAGGTTAATGAAGATAAAGCAAATGTTATTATTGAAAAATCTGATTTTAGCGAACTTGAAGCTAAATATTTTTGGGATAAAATAGAAAGCTTTGGTGCTTATGCCTTTAATAAATCACATTCAGCAAGTTATTCTGTTATTACATATGAAACACAGTATTATAAGGAATTTGCTACTATTATTGCCTATGGTGTTTTCTTAAAGCATGTAAAAGAAAAATCGAAAATGCAACTAATTAAAGAAATAAAAAGAAGAGGAATTGAATTAGAATTACAAACTCTTGATAAAAATATCAGCTTGGATTTTTCAATTAATATAACAAGGAATTTTATTTCATTACCATTAACATATATTAAGGGAATTGGAGATAAGGAAATTTATCCTTTTATTGAGTTGTTTAAAGAGTACCAAATAGATAGCCTTGAAGAAATGCTTTTATTAAGTGGGGCTAAATCTAGAAAAAAAGTAATTGACAGACTAGGGCAATTAGGTGTTTTGGAGAAAACAAAAAGTAAAGAATTTGAACATTTCTGTTTTGTATCTGCAAAAGAGTTCTTTTATCTAAGTGGAGAAAACGAAGATGAAGAACATAAAGGAATTATAAATTCTGTCTTTGACAAGGCTATAAAAAAACCAATTGTTAAAAATAAATATAACAAAATTTTAAGTAATTATAAAAAAGATTTTTCAGAAGATAATATAAACGAAAATTATTTACCAAATATTTGGACAAACATAAATCTTTTGTCTTTGTTACAGACATTAAAACTTTTATCTTTAAAATTTGAAAGAGCAAAAGAAAAATCAGAAGGAACTAATGAGGAAGAAAAGGAAATTTTATCTTTCTTTCAAGATATTCAAGCAGCAGAGGAAAATTTAAACAAAGAAGTATCTAAACTTGTTGGAACAAAAAAATTATTTGATTATGAAATGGATATTCTTCTTCATAATATTGAGAACAAAACTTTTGATTTTTATAAAATAGGTATATTTGAAGAAACATATAAAGAATACACTTCTTATTTTGGTTCTCATATAAAAGAACTTTCAAAGGTTTTTAGAGAAGAAGTAATCACTCAATATAATGAATTAAATATATCTGAACTTTTAATAAAAAAATGTCCAGATTGTCAAAATATCAGAACTTTATCTAGAGTTGAATCTTCTGAAATAAATGACAGACTTTTAAAAGAGGGGAATTTTGATAAAAATATTGGCTTTGATTACACAAACTATGAAGATACAGTATTCTTAAAAAGAAAAGAGGAAAACGAAGAACCATTGATATATAATCGATTTTATAAAAGAGCTGACAAAACACCAGGAGAGGCTAATAAAACAAATGTAATATACCTTACTGAATTTTTACCAAAAGTTGCCAAAGATGGATTTGAAAGTAAACATGATTTATATGGTAGTAAAACTCAGCAATTTTTTGTTGATTTATATGTTAGGTTAGACAAAGAATTGCAAGACAAAGTTAAGCTTGGTTGGATGTCTTACCATCAAATGACAGAACCTCAATTTAATGAAAAATTTGTAGATAATTATACAGATAAAGAAGAGTATGAAGAATATTTGGATAATAGGTTTAAAAAAGTCTTATTAAATATAGCAGATTCAAAAGTTGAGAATATTTTATTAGCCACTCAATTGAAATCTAAACTTATGGCAAACATAAAAAAATATAAATTTAAAGGTTTTGACCCTCAATATGGTGATACTGCTATTGTTTATTTAAAGAACTCACATGGAGAAAAGGTAAAGAAAATATTTGGATTCGTTCCTAATATGTTTCCTTATAAAGATTTAAACCCTGATAAATATGAAAGTGATTTAGAATTAATTAAGAAAATTTTATCTTATTGATGATCACCTCTCCTAAACTCTTAGAGTTATAGAAGAGGATTCCTTTAATTAAGGTTTATTAGATTATTGATTATTCTTAAATATTTCTTTTCTATTTTTATTCCTTATAATATTAAAAATAATTTATATTTATAAGGAATTTGAATAAATGATAAAATTTGTTTTTCTATTTCTCTCAATCTATTTTTTATATACTCCAATTCAAGCAAAAACAGTTACTTGGTCAGAAGCCAACAAATCTTGTCTTAAAAAAGGCAAAAGACTTCCAACAATTGAAGAACTATTGAAAATCAAGACAATACTGGTTGATGGTGTTTATTGGTCTAAAACAGGTTTAAGAGAAAGCTCTAATTTTGAATATTGGGTAATGATCAAGGATAAGGAACAAAAAGAAGATAAAGGTATTTTAAGTAGAAATTTTGAGGCGTCTTTTACTTGTATTAAATCAAACAGAAAGAAAAAAGAGAGCTTTGATAGAGAAGAAGCTCAACAAGTTTTCAAACAAATATATAAAGATAATGTTATTGTATTCCCAATTGGTTATTTATCATTCTTAGGAGAACCTTGGCATACACTTGATAATAATATATCTCCTTATAATTTTTATAATTTTGAAATTAGAATGGAAGAAGCTATTTCTGAAAAAGACATGCAGTATCTTATTGGTAAGATTGTCGCATATGACACTATACTCTTTGGAAAGGTTTTATCTGTTAAAAAGATTGATAAATATGGTTATGAATATAGATTTTTAACAACTCCAGCAGATATGTTAGAACCATATATTTTACCAGATGAAGCTATACGATAATAAACAAAAAAGACATTTGTTTAAAATGTCTTTTTTGTTGTTGGCTTATATTTCTATACCTTGTTGTTGTTCCCCTTGAAAATTATAGTCTTTTGTTATTATATATTTTATATCATTTGTTTGGACATATTCTTTTGTTATAAAAATTTGTTTATTTTCAAAACCTTTCATATCATATATTATTTCTAAAAACATTTTTTCAAATATTTTCTTTAATGCTCTTGCTCCTATTTTATTGTTTTCTATTTGTTTAACAATCTCTCTTAATGCTTCATCATCAAATATTATTTGTGAATTGTGTTTTTCAAAGAAATGTTCATATTGTTTTAATATTGAATTTTTAGGTTTTGTTATTATTTTTAATAAATCATCAGAAGTTAATTTATTTAATTGACTTATTACAGGTATTCTACCTAAAAATTCAGGAGAAAAACCATATTCTAAAATATAATCCAATAATTTGTTTTGGTCTTCTTCAATTGTTGTCCCTTTTGAAATTTCAAATCCCATTTTAGTTTCTTTTTTTGTCATTAATTCCTCTAAACCAGAAAAAGCACCACCAAAAATAAATAATATATTTTTTGTGTTTAATGTAATAACCTCAAATGGCTGATGTGAAGGAGTTCTCGGAGGCATTTTTAATTGAATTTCAGCACCTTCTATTATTTTTAATAAATTTTCTTGAACTCCTGCACCAGTAGGGTCTTTTGTTTTTGAACCTGCTGTTTGTTTTGAAGATATCTTATCTATTTCATCAATAAAAATAATTCCTCTCTCAGCAGTATCTATATCCATATCTGATTTTATTAAAAGATTTTGTAACATTTCATCCACATCCCCACCAACATATCCTTTTGTTGTTAAATGTGAAGCATCTGAAATTACTAATGGAACTTCTAATATTTTTGCTATTGTTTCTGCAAAAAGTGTTTTACCACTACCAGAATCACCTATTAATAAGATATTTGATTTATTCATTTCTTTATCATGGTTTTCTATTTTTTTATCTTTTTTTAATGTTTGCAAATGTTTATAAATAGCAACAGATAAAACTTTTTTTGTTTCATCTTGACCTATTACATAGTCATTTAATAGATTATTTATGTCTCTTGGATAATAATTTAATGTTCTTTCTGATATTTCTTTTGATTTTTTTGTTTGTTTCCCCCCACCTTCTTGTGTCTCATATAATTTTTCAAGAAGTTGTTCCGCAACAGATTTTTCTTTTGTAGGATTTAATTCCCAATAAGCAACATCAATACAATCTTTACAAATTATAATCTCTTTGTTTTGTGATATAACTCTTGGTTCATTTTTTTTTATTTTAGTTTGACATACAGAACAGTTCATTTTTTTCCTTGTTATTTTTATATATTTATAGCAATATTTAATAATTTTTTAAAAGTATTTTTTGGTGTAAGGTTTTCTTCTATTTTTATTTTTGATTTCTTATTTATTTTAAAAATAATCCAACCTTCACTTTTTTTATTTGTTATTACTTTAAAATATGAGCTATTACCCATATCTATATTATATTCTTTTTCTAATTTTATTTCTTTGTTTTTATCAAAATCTTCTATTAACTTCTCAAATCTGTTCAAATTTATTTTTTTTATCATATAGTACACTCCCTTGTTTTAGTGCAATCTTATTTAAAAAAATATATAATGTCAATGTTTTTTAAGAAAACTTTAAGTTTTCTTTGTATATTTTTTAAAATTTCTATATTTTCATAGAAAAACTTATAATTATTTTAATTTACATATTAGGATTTTTTTATGAAAAAAAAGTTATTTTTTGTTTTTTCTCTTCTATTCTTATTTTCTAATTCTCTTTTTGCAGACTTGTGGTTCTTTTTCCCACATTATATCAAAGTTGATAAAGTTGTTCCTATTTATAAACAAGAGGTATCTAAAAATACAATAAATAGTTGTGAGTGGAAAAAAAAGAAATCTTTTGCTTTTTGCACAGAAGATGCAGTGATTTTACACAACCATATAAGTGGTAAGAGTATAGAGCAATTAAACCCAAGATATAAACTTGATGGTGAAGACATTGTATATTATGATGAAAGTAGTGATGAGTGCTTTAATGTTGTTGCAGAATTAAATTGCTCTGAAAAAATACAAGCAGACAGTTTAAAAAAGATAAAATTTTATAAAAATATAGCAGAATATAAAGGAAAACTTTATGTTAAATATTCAAATGAACCATTATGGTTTATTGATATAAGAAAAGAGTATTCATTTTTTTAATAAGTTAGATAAGAATTTATCTCTTATCTAACTTATGTTCTTTCTATTTCTTCTTTTAGATAATTTTTAAATTCATATTCTATTTGCAATACTTCTTCCATATTCTTGGTTTTATTGATATATTTACTTGTATACTCTTTTGTATATAAAAGTGCTTTGTCATAAATTTCTATATCTTTGTTTGTGATTTTTTGTTTTCTTATTTTCTCTTTTGTAATCATTAATATATCTATTAATATTTCAATTTCTTTTATGTTTTTATTTATATCTTCTGTTCTATTTTTAAATTCTTCAAGAGTTTCACCCAATTTAATTGTCTTAAATAGTTCTCTTTCCATTAAAAATCTAATTTTTTCCATATTATATAAAGCATATATGATATTTTCAATACCGGAAATTTTTTCTAAGTTATATAAAACCATTTTAATAAACCTTTTTTAGTTTATTGTATCATCTTTTCTCTTAAAGTAATCTTTAATGAATTCCAATTCATTTACTTCTTCATTTTCTAATAATTTTATCTCTTTTTTATATTGTTTAACAAATCTTTTTGTCATTGATCGCTTTTCTTGCTTTGATAATTTTGTATTTTTTAATATAAATAATATTTTTAATAATGTTTCCATTCTTTCAATAGCATCTTTTAAAGTTCCTATATAGATGTCTTTGATTTCTTTTTCTATTGTATTGTCTTGTTCTTCTTTTTTTAATTCATTTTTATAAAAAAATAACATTTTACTAATATCCATATGACAAGGCAAAATGTGCTCTTTTTTGAATTTTTCAACATTTTTAGCTTCAGTAAATATCATTTTTTTTCCATTAAATTATTTTTGTTTATTTATTATTATAATTAAAAATAATTTATTATAAAAGGATTTTCATAGTGAAACAAGAAAAATTAGAAATTATTAAAAATCTATCTAAAACAAATGACATGGAATTATTAAGTAAAGCTGCAAAATTATATTTTGATAATGGGGGAACACCCTCTCATGAATTAAGAAAGGACAATCTTGGAAGCTATTACTCTTTAAAACCAAATGATTCTGTATCATTTAAAAAAATAGAGTCAAAGAAAAAGGAACTTGAAAGTTTATATAATATGATTGGAAAAAATGAACCTTCAAAATCAGAACAATTAGCTATTAAAAAAATAATTTCAGAAATCAATTCTTTAGTTACAGAACAAGAAACACCAACTAGAAGTTTTGGCAAATTTGTTGGTCCTACTCATACTTTAAACAATGAACCTATTACTCTTAGATAATTTTTAAATTAGTATATCCTTTTTTGGATATACTAATCTTCTTCTTTTATATTCTCTTGGACTATATTATTTTGTGCTTCTGATAAATTTGAGTTCTTTAATTTTTTACAAGTTTTTATTTTTTCACCTTCTTCAATTTTAAGTAACATTACAGAACCTTTTGCAGACCTTGCAACCTCATTAAATCCATTTAATCTTATTAATGATACATCTGCCCTTTCAGTTAATAACATTAAGACCTCATTTTCTAGATCTTTGAATACTTCCCCACAAATTAAATTACCATTTTCCTTATTGTTGTTAAAGAAAAGGTTTGGAGCATTTACTCTTTTTTTATCACTAATCTTATGAGTAAATGTTTTTTTTGCTCTTCCATTATCTGAGACACCAACAATTACTGTTTTTTTAGTTTCTTCAAATACAAAACTTTTTATTATTGTTTCTTTATTTGCAAGAGTACAAGATTTTGTTCCTTGACCTGTTCCTGCTATTACTGTTATTTCACTTGTAGGATATTTAATAATTCTACCTTTATTTGTTAATAATATTATTTTTTCATTATCATGTTCTTTTTGATATGGTGTAAATGATATCACTTCATCCCCATCTTTTAAAGTAATAGATTTAATTGCTCTATTTGAAGTTGTATTTTTAAATAATTTTTTTGAAATTCCTTTTATTTTTCCTTTTTTTGTTGTTATTGAATAATATTTATCTTCTTCATTATATTTTAGTATATTTACAATTTTTTCACCATTTTTATCAAATTGTTTCCCAAGCATATTTCCAATATATCTAAAATCTTCTGTAAACATATATGTTTTTAATTTAAATACTTTACCAAAATTTGTCATTAATAATAATGTATCTTTTAAATTTGCTGATTCAGTTATTTTTAAATTTAGTTCAAAATCATTATTTATTTTATTTGAAGTTGTTTTTGTCCCTTTGTTTTTTAGTTTAAATTTAGATTTATCAACATAGGCAATAGTATCATCTTCCATATACATTACAATCACTTCTTTATCTTGTATTAAATCTTCTTTGTTTACATTTCTTTTTGCTTTTATAAGCTTTGTTATTCTTTTTGTCTTTTTATCTTTCATATATGGTTTTTCTAATTGCTTTTCATAATCTTTTTTAACTTCTTTAAAAAGCTTTGTTTTGGTTGATATTGCTTCTTCTAGTTTTTCTTTTGATTTCTCTTTTTCTTTTATATCATTTTCTAACTTTGCAACAGAAGTTTTACTTAATCTTCTTAATTGAATATTTAAAAGATATTCAATTTGAATATCATCTAATCCAAACTTCTCTTTTACTTTTTCATAGATTTCACTATCTTCACTGTTTTTAACAATATCAATAAAAGAATCCAAATCTGTTAAAATCTCTCTCATTCCATACATTAAATGTAATTGGTCTTTTAATTTTTTAATATCTGTTTGATATGCTTTATAAAACACATGAAGTCTATACATTAAAAATTTAGTTGTTGCTTCATACAGTGATAACATTTTTGGACAAGTATTTTCATCAATAAATCTTAATTTTGCAGAGAATGAACTATCTAAGCTTGTATATTGTAATGCTTTTATTAATTCTAATTCTAAATTAGCACCCTTTTTAAAAGATAGTGTTATTTTTGCATCATTGTTATAGTTTTTATCTCCAAAGCTTGAAATTGATTCAACATCTGCATTTTCTTTTATATTTAATATCTCTTCAGGAGTTTTATCAACTTTTTTCTTGTTTTTATCAATTCTATATGATAAACCTGCTGTTTTTATCTCTTCTACTAATCTATCTGCTGTTATATCAATAGGAATATTTGTAAAATTTATTTCATTATTTTTTTCATCAATATTATAAGTTGCCCTCATTCTAAAATTAAATTTACTTGAAAAAATAAAGTCTTCTTGCTTATAATCATCTCCATCAAAATATAGATTTGTTCCTGTTGGAAAATCTGGGTGTGGAATTATTTTTAAAATATTCTCTTTATGCTCTTCTATATTGAATTTTTTTTGCCAAAACTTATTTTCTATCAAATATATATAGAAATTTGTTAAATCTCTTATGTTATATGAAGGAATTTTTGTTGTTATACCAGCATAACCAATACCAGAGCTTCCATTTAAAAATGCTATTGGATATTTTGTTGGTAAAATTTGAGGCTCTATTAATGTATCATCATAGTTTGGTATCCAAGAAGTCACTCCTTCTTTTTCTATATTATCAAATAGAACATCAACCATATCTTGATTTAATCTAACTTCTGTATATCTTTGAGCAGCAACAGAATCCCCTTGAATATTACCCCAGTTTCCTTGTCCTTTTGTTAAAGGAAATCTATTTTTGAAAACTTGAGTCATTTCTACTAATGAATCATACACTGCTAAATCTCCGTGAGGGTGGAATTTACCTATCGTGTCACCAACTAGCCTTGCTGATTTTATATTTTTATTTATATGATTACCTTCTTTAAAAGAATAAAAAATTCTTCTGTTTACTGGCTTTAATCCATCATATAATAGTGGTATAGCTCTTCCTGTAATAACTAAGTCAGAATATGCTAATTGATTTTCTTCTATTGTTTTACCTAGATGCTGTTTTACTACTTTATCCTCTGTATTTTCATATATTTCTTGTTTTTTATTTATTTTTTTTGCCATATTTATTTTTCCTTTGATTTTTATGTTTTTATTATACCTAAAAAAAGTTTATTTTTGTTCAGTTTTCATAAATTAATTGCCCTGAATCATATATTTTTCTATACCCATTTTCATAAAGATTTTCATCATTTGTTTTTGTTTTGTCAAATGTCTTAATTTTATATTTATTTTCTTCTTTATATTTTTTTAACTTCCATTTTTGAAGCGTAATTCTATTTAATAATAATTGAGTATCTTTTATATGAAAATAATTAAAATTTATTGGACTTTCACCTTTGAATTTAAAGTTATTTTTTATATAAAAATTTTCATTTTTATAAGTCCATCTTCTGTTTCCATATGAAATTAATGACTTTGGATTATATTTTTTCTTAAAGTATTTTAATAATTTACTTCCAGAACCTATAACAACTGTATTCAATATAGAGCAAAATCTTAATAGTTCATATTCATATTTTTTATTGAATCTTGGTTTACCAAATGTCATAACACTTACTAGATTATCTGTTTCAATATCAAATAACCCCAAAGCAACTTTAAAGTTTGTTTTTCCCTGTATATGATTTTTTTCTAAAAACAATCTTACTGTCTCTTTATCTTGTTTATTTTTGTGTAATTCTTTTATATATGTTTTTCTTGCATATATTATCTTTTCTATTACCCCAAGTTTTGAAGAAATCATTGATTTCCATATTTCTTTTTTTAATGAATCGATCCATTCATTTTCATTTATATGTAGTAATTGAATATTTTGTTTTTCACACTCTTCTGTTTTTATTAAATGATATTTTTTCTTTTCACTTTCAATTGAAGCATTATTGAATTTTGAATACTTACTTACCCCAAATGAATGGAACATTAAACCATTATATTCAATAGCAACTTTTTTATATACTTCATTATCTTTAAATAATTCAATATATATATCAAGTTCTAAACTTCTTTTATCTTTTGAAATTATTTTTTGAGTATTAAAATATATTTTATATTCTATTTTATTTTTTATTAGAATTTTTTCAATATATTTTAATATCTCTTTTTGGTTCTTTTGATTATTATTTTTCTTTCTTATATACTTAATATCATTTCTTTTTAAGAATCTATATATTGTTGTTTCTTTTATATTGTAATATTTCATAACCCATTCAAAATCTATTTCATTATTTATCACAAAATATTTTTGAAAGAACTCTTTATTATATCTTTTATAGTTTTTTATTTTGTTTTGTGAATAATTATCTATACCATATTTCTTTTTATATTTTTGTCTTAATTTTTCTTTAAAACTTTTTGATTGGCTTACATATTCTGTCCCATATTTCTTCAAACAGGTTTTTTTACTTTTATTTTTTGTATCTTCTGTTTTTAAATTTGTTTCTTTACCATATCTTTTTAAACAAGTTGATTTTTTTGCTTCTATTGTTTTTATATCAGAAGCTTGACATTTAACAGAACAGTATTTATGATATCCCTTTTTAAAATTTATAAACTTTACAGTATTATTACAATCTTCTTTTGAGCAAGTGATTTTATTATCTTTCTCATTTATATATAAATATAGTTTCTCTGAAAAAAAAATAATGTTCAAATCTTTATATAGTCTCTCTATTGATATATAGATATTATTTAATTCTTTTTTTATCTGTTGTTTTAATTGAGAAGGATATCTTTTTATTATCTCTTTTAATTTTTCTTTTTCTTCTTCATTTAGATTTTTATATTTTTTTATCTCAATGTTTTTGTTTTCTTCTATATATTCATTTCTACACTTTGTTGAACAAAATTCATTATATCCTTTCTTTATTGATATAAATCTTTGCTCTTTTTTACAAGTTTTACATACCTTTTTATCAATCTGATTAATAAATTTATATATTTTTTCTGTAAATTTTATATTCTCTTTTGAATATTCTGATATTTTTTTAAATAATTCCGGCTTATGATTTTTTATCATTATTTGTATATGAGAAGGTTTGTTATATATCAGATAATATATATATTCTCTATCTTCAATAGATAGAGAATAATAGTTTTTATATTTATTTATCATTTTTTAAACAGGAGGCATTTCAAATTCAATTATTTTATTTTGAGGAACAGAATAATGTTCTTCAACAATCTTTTCTCTTTTTTCTTTGTCTTGTTTTCTATCATTCATATATATATTTATAAGTTCTTGATATTTATATATATTTTCATCTTCATCTAGCTCATTTATATTTTCATTTTCTTCTTGTTCTTCTTCTGACATTTCAAAATCTTGTAATAAATCATCAAATTCTTCAAATTCCGATAGAACCACTTGATATAATTTTCTATTCTCTTTATTCAAACAAGTATCATATAATTGTTCAGAGTTCATTTCACCAAGACCTTTATATCTTGTTATTTCATATCTTGCTGTTAATTTTGAAGTAATTTCATCTCTTTCTTCAATAGACCAAGCATAATACTCTTTTTTACTTGTTTTTATTACATAAAGAGGAGCATCAACTATATAGATATGACCTTTTTTAATTAGGTCTGGATAGAATTTATAAATAAAAATCAAATTCAGATTTCTAATATGTAGCCCATCAATATCTTTATCTGATATAATTATAATCTTATGGTAATTTAATTTTGAATAATCATAATCCTTTCCAATTCCACAACCAAGAGCAGTAACCAAATTAATTATTTCATCATTTTTAATAACCGCAGATATTTTTTTTGTTTTAAGAGCATTTATTAATTTTCCTTTTAATGGTAATACTGCTTGATATTCAATAACTCTTGAATCTTTAATAGGACCTTTTGCTGAATCCCCTTCTGCCAAAAATAATTCACACATTTTTGGATCTTTACTTTTACATTTTGTCAGTTTTGCTGTATTTGTCAATAGGGCATCATCACTAGGATTTGAAAATTCCTTAAATACTTCATCTCTCATTTTATTAGAGCTTAGTCTTGCCTTTCTGTTCACTTCCAATACTTGAATTATTCTTTTTATTTTATCTTTATCTTCTCTGTTAATCCAATATTTTAAATGTTTGTTAAAGAAATAATTACTAAATTGTGTTAATTCTGAATTATCTAATTTATTTTTTGTTTGACCGGCAAATTTTGGTTCATTGATTTTTACTTGAAACATAAATGACAAGTTATTCATAATATCTTCTTTTTCAAATTTACCAATTGATTTGAAGTTTTCAGCAATATATTTATTTATATAATGTTGCATTTTATTTTTTAATGCTGTATCTTGCTTTCCACCTTGAATAATAATTGAGCCATTTACATTATTTTCTTGAAATGGAACTTTATTTCCTTCTACAAAGTTAAACGCCAATTCAAATATTGTTTCAATTACTTTTAAGTTTTTTCTTGTTGAATATGGTAATTTCACAAATTCTTCAATAGAATATACTTTTGCACTTTTATTTGTTCTATTTTGAGCAAATACCATATGCTCTTTAAAATAAACAGTATCTGTCATAAGTTTATTTATTGCTTCATCTTTTATTATTTCTTTAAAATGTTCTTTCTTTTCAAAAACAATTAATTCACCATCAAAATTTAATTCAATCTTTAGACCAGGATTCAGATAAGGCAATGTTCTTAATTGTTTAATTACCATTTCTTTATCAAATTTTAGACCTTCATCAAAAACACCTTCATCATCAAAAGCATCCTTTTTAATTGAAGGCTTAAATACAATTAATGTCCCTGTTTTTAAATCTTTATTAAGAATATCATTATTTAATATTTCTGATTTAATCTCTTTTGAAAAAATTTCTATTTGTTCATTTAATTTTACTTGTTTAAATTCTTTTTTATACCCATTTTCATATGATATATATGCTTTCTCTTTATTTTTTTCATTAAATACTATTGCATAGAACAAATCAGAAGCATAGTTTGTTAAAGTTATACCAACTCCATTGATACCACTTGAAAAAGAGTAGTTCCCAGAAAAAGTCTCTATTTTTTCTTTTGTTAAATGGTTTGAGTTATTATCATGCTTTCCACCCATATGAAGAACAGAAACTGCCTTTTCTAATACAGAAACACCTTCTTTGTCTTTTACATATGGAATACCCCTTCCATAATCTCTTACAGAACACAACATATTTTCTGTATCAATTGATATTTTTATAGTATCAAATTTATGTTTTTGCCCTGTTGAATTTAAATAGTTCCATTCATCTATTGAGTTATCATTTGGTTCTCTTATAAGTACATGTAATGCTTCTAACCCAGAGCCACCTGCATACATACCAATTTTTGTCCTTACTTTATTTCTTTCACTTAACCCATGTAATGCTTCAGCATTTTGACTATATTCTTTTTTTTCTTGTTTTTTTGACATTTTTTACCTTTTGTTAGATATTTGTTAATTATACCATATTTTTTGAAATTAAGTCCAATTTTTAAGTTTTTTTACCTATTAATTTTTTTCTTCTATTTTCAATTGAGGATGTGTTGAAAACAGTTGTTATCTTTTTTTATTTTATAACATTTTTTTGATTTTGCTTCCAATATTTAGATATTGATTAGATATTTTTTTATTTTATGGTAAAATTCATTAATTTTTTTAAAGGTATGATATTGTCTTCAGATTTAACATTCAAAGCAACAGTTGGAACTATTCGTTTTAAAAGTGAAAAGGCAAATAAAAATGGAGAATTTTTTACTGTCTTTACAGTTTTCAGAAATAGTATTGACAATAAGGAAGTTACAAATAAAGTGTCAAGATATATTAAAGGCATCCGAAATAAACATTTGGTTATTATTATTGCAAACACAAGAGAACATATTGAAAAAAATCAAAATATTCTTGTTTCATTAACTGAAAAAAATTTCAATTCTATATCTTATAATTCAAAATATTTTAATTATGTTATAGAAGCTTCTGGAATTGAAGCCATAGAAGAAATAACCATTGAAGGTTTTGGAAGATACCTTGAAACAAACTTTAAAGGTATTGGAAAAAAAACAGTTCCTAAATTTATAAATGCTATGAAAGAAGTTGGAGTTGATGAAAGTAATATTCTACCAACATTTAAATCAGAGATTTTAAAAGATAATGATATTATAAAAAAACATATTGGAGAAACATTATTTGAAAAAATAAAATCTCAATTAAACACACAAAAGGAAAATGAAGAAAATAATATTTATTTAACAGAAAATGAAAAGATTTTTTGTTCTCGATATGCAATTGGTTATAATTTTTTACTTAGATTAAAAAAACAATATATTCGTTCTCTTAGAAACCAAGCAGAAGATATTAAAAATGTCAATATATTGACAAACTTAAGAAAAACACCTTATTTTTTAGCCATTGATGATAAGATTAAAGGCTTTGGATTTAAAAGTATTGATGACAAGGTAAAGAATATATTGGGGAATGACTTCTCCCTTGATTATTCTTTTAAAATGCAAAGATTTTTAGGATACTTACAATATGTTCTTATTAAATCAGAAGAACAAGGACATTTATATCTTACATATTATGATATATATAAAGCATTTTTGGAATACAACAAAAAAGAAGAAGATTTATCTATGCATTTTGATATAGATGAAGATCTTTTTTTCTTTGAAGAAAGAGTTAAAATATTTATTTCACATTTGAATACTATTGAAGGATTTAATCCTTATTTTATTAATGATAATTTAGTTTCTAGAAAATCAAACTATTTTATGGAATTCTATACAGCAAAAAAATTATTAGAAATAAATAAACAAAAGATTGATTTAGATTTGAACTTTATTACAAATAAATTATCAGAATTAGAAAAATCAAAAGGAATTCAGTTATCAGAAGAACAAAGAGAAGCCGTACTTACTGCAATCCAATCTCCTGTTAGTATTATTACCGGTGGTCCAGGAACAGGAAAGACAACTATTTCTCAAATGCTTATTGGATTATTAAAAATATTAAAAAAAGAAATTAAGGTTTTAGCTCCAACAGGAACTGCTTCTAAAAGAATAAGTTCTGTTATTGGGATGGAAGCTATGACTATTCATAGAGGTTTAGAATTCAAAGGATATTTTACAAGAAATGAAAAAAATCCTCTTTCAGAAGATGTTATTATTATTGATGAATCTTCTATGATTGATTCTAAATTAGCACAAAAATTAATTAATGCTTCTATGCATTCTCAACTTATTTTTATAGGAGATGTCAATCAATTACCTTCAGTTGGGGCTGGGGATTTCTTAAGAGATATAATTTCTTCCGGTTGTTTTTCTGTTTCTAATCTTACAAAAATATTTAGACAAGCAGAAGGAAACCCAATTATATCATTTGCTTATAAGGTAGATAATGGTTCTCCATTAAAAGATTTTTTTCAATGGTTTACAACAAGAGAAGATAACCATGCCAAATTTTCTATTTTATCTAAAACTTCATATAAAAGAATGATAAATGATGAAGAAAATAAAGATTGGCTTAATAATATGTTATTAGACACACAAAAAATAGGATTAAGAGAATATATTCTTAATAAGAATTTAATGGATGTTCAAATTCTCGTTACAAACAATAGAAGCAATGGAATAATTAATAAATATTTACAAGAAAAAATCAATGGGGACGAGGATTTTATCTATGATACGATTTTTAAAGTGAATGATAAGGTCATACAGACAAAGAATAATTATAAATTAGAAATTTTTAATGGAACTATTGGAGTTATTGAAAGATACGATGCAAGAAAAGAACTTCTGTATATAAATATAGGTGATGATATTGTAGAAATTGATAGACAAACTGCAAAAAAAGAGATGCAACTTTGCTATTCTATGACCATACACAAATCACAAGGGCAAGAATTTAGAACTGTTATAATGTTATTAAATGATTTTATGTTAAATACAAGAGAATTGATTTATACAGGAGCAACAAGAGCAAAAGAAAATTTAAAAGTAATTACAAATCCTATGTTATTACAAACAGGAATATCTAGAAGTAATAAGTCTGGTTCTAAGAATTTTAGAAATACAAGACTTGTTGAGTTTTTATCAGAACTTTCAGAAGAGAATTAAATCTCTTCTTGATAGTTAATTGAATGTCTTATAAAAGAAGCATTTCTTCATCTGTTGATTTAGCATCATTCAATTTATTATTATCTTTTTTATCCTTTGTAGTTTCTTTGGATTTATTTTCTTTATTTTTTTCTTTTGTTTCTTCTTTTTTCATTTTATCTGATTTATATGTAGCTAAATCTTTTTCATCTATTATTTTTAAATCATCATTTATTGTTATTTTATCTTTTATTTTTGCTTTGATGTCATTTATATATATTTCTACTTTATATATTTTTCCTTCTTTTGCTTCAATTCTATCTGAATATATGTTATGCTTTGGATTTAATTCTAATGTTGTTGTTTTAACAGCTTTATTAGTTTTATAATCTATCCATTTTATTGTTAAAAATATTGGTTTAAGATATCTGTTGTTTCTTACATTTTTTTCTGTTTTGTATGTAAATACAACTTCTCTACCTTCAAATTCAAGATTTGTTTTATTTGATATATCAACTATTGAAGTTAATTTTATATTATCTGAATAATTGTAATCTACTATTACAGCTTGTGAAGCCATAGGTACTAATAAACTTGATAATAATAAAGTTTTAATAAGTGTTTTTTTCATTTTATTTCCTTTTTTAGAATAAATCATAAGATATGAACATACCCATTGAATTTATTTTTGTATTTATTTTATTTGTTGTTCCATTTTTTGTATAAGACAAGTCATATACTTTATATTGTAACCCTAAATTAATTTTTTTTGTTATTTTGTAAAAAATATTAGCTCCATATTGAACACCATCGGCGGTAGTTTTATCTATCTTAGCATAAGAATAACCTAATTGAACTTCTGCCCCAATTGGATAATCTATTGCCTCATATTTTAATGAAGTTCCTATTCCATATGGTGCAAAATCAAAAACACCTGAGTAATTCATAGCATTATCACCATTATTTGACAAAGAACCATAAAAATTCAACCCAATATAAAAACCTTTGTTTTTTCCTACATCTATCAATGAATATAATTCTACTCCAAGATTTTCATTTCTTTGAGTATTTCTATCATCATTTATATTTATTGGTTCTTCTTTAAAAGAATGGGATTCTAAATTTAATTTTAAGCCAATTTTATCATCTGCTTGTACATTATTATTAAATGAAAACATTGATATTAATAGTATTTGTGGTAGTATATATTTTTTAATCATTTTTATCCTTTAAAAATCAGGAGAAGTATTATCTACAATGTTTAGATTACTTCCATCTTTTTTATTTGGTATATAAGCTATAACACCACTGATTGCATCATATACCCAAGCACCATTAGATACATATTGTAAGAATCCTTTTTCTGAACCTGGAATACCTGTTTTTTTTGTTGCAGGACCTTCAATAAGTTGCTTACATTCATTAACCGTTTTATCACATCTTGCTTCTGTTCCATCTGCTGTAAATGTTTTACCTGTTGAAAAATTATCTCTACTACTATATGTCATTATTACAGCCAACACAGAACCATTAATACCATTTTCTTTTTCAAATTCCTCGTTTTCAGTTAAGTGATAAGTCCCATCTGCATTTTTTGTATTTTCAGAAGAAACAGAAATTGGATATTTTGTTTTTGTTACTTCTATTTTAATAGAAGCTCGACCAACACCAGTAGGGGAATCTGTATATGCTATAAAATCTCCATTTTTCATTTCTGATTTTGCGTGAATTGCACCTAATGTTGACCTTAGAGCTCCAATCACATTTTTTTCATATGCTATCTTTGCATCATTTTGTATATTTTCATATTTTGGAAGAGCAACAGAAGCAAGTATTCCTAATATAACTATTACAAATATTAACTCTATCATAGTAAAGGCATTTTTCATTTTTATTCCATTTAACAATATTTAAATTATATTATAAATAAAATGAATAGTTTTTTGATTTTTATTTGTGATTGTTATTAATTTTTATATTTTGGAAGAGGTTAAAGCTAGAAAGAATTTCTTCCTAGCTTTGTTTAGAAGTATAAGAAAATTTTCTTAGTTTGTTGCAGAAGTATAAGTTAAAGGAGCGTCAGCTGTTCCTTTTCTATATACAATTGTACCAACAATAGCATCATATTGCCAAACACCATCACTATCTACTTCAAACTCATCAATAGTTGGGTCATCTTTAATACCAGTTGCAGTAGTTGCAGGACCTTCAATTAACATTTTAGAATAACCATCACCAGAAACATAAGCTCTTTCAGTTCCACCAGTATATGCTATTGTACCATCTTCTTGACCTTCAACTGCACCAGTAGCCCAAGAAGTTCTTCCTTCTAAGTCAAGTACTACAGCAAATGTAGCCGCACCATTACCAGAAGTACCAGTAACCCAATCAGTTTTACCATCAGAAGGTTTAACTGTTGCTACATAGTCAAGAGCAGTTCCAGAAGGAGAATTTGTCGCTGTCGTATCAACATTAGTTTTTGCAGTTTCACCATCTACATCAGTGATAGAAAGACCAACAGGATATAGTTCATCAGTTACAGTAACTGCTAAAGTTTTTGTAGTTGGAGAAGCCTCTGGACTTGTGATCTTGATAGCAAAATCACCATTTTTAATGATTGCTTTACCGTGTAACATACCAATAGCACTTCTAACAGAACCTATTGTACCTTTTTCAGAAGACACTTTTGCACTGTCTTGAATGTTAATATATTTTGGCATTGCAACTGCTGCAAGAATACCTAATACAACAATAACGAAGATAAGTTCTATCATAGTAAAACCACTTCTCATATTTACACTTTTTTTCATTTAAATTCCTTTTAAAATTGTTTTTGTTAATCGATTATAATATAAAAAAAAAAATTTTTATTTTATTTATATCATAAATTTTATATTTGTTTTTTTCTCTTTTTCTTTATAATATGTTCAACTAATATTATTATAAGGATTTTTTTATGAAAAAAAATTTTTTAAAAATTGCTTTGCCTTTTTTTATTACAAGCTCTTTATTTGCTGTTTATGACCCAGTTGTCGCTCCTGGTTGGACACTCTCTCAACAGAGACAAGCAAAAAATCATTGTTTTGATACTGTAGCAGGAACACAAAGTTGGGCAGAAACATTACCAACAGCAGAAATGAGAGATAATTTTTGTTCTTGTGTTAGTGAACAATATTTACATAGATTTACTTTTAAAGAGTTTAATACTATTTGGCTTATTGCTTTTAGAAAGGCAGGTATTAAAAATGGAAAGTATGATAAACCAGCAATCCAAACAGCAGAACAAGCCAGAATAGCAGAAAAAGTAAAAATTGAAGATTATAAGGCTGTTAAATATTGTGCAAGACCTGAAATTATTGAAAAACAGATTAGAGAAAGAAGATTAAAATATATTGAAGAAACTCAATCAAAAGAATATTTAGACGAATTTAAAGAAGCTATTATAATACAGGATGAATCTTATTTAGAGCATTTAAATGATTTCCCAGAGGAATTTGAAGAAAAATAATTTATAAATTTTAAAGTCAAACCAATTAGGCTTGACTTTAACTATTCTTCTTTTTAAAATGGAATTTCATCTTCATCCACATCTATTTCTGGAATATCTTTTCGTCTTTCTTCTGTCTCTGTCTCTGCGAATGGTTGATTAATTTCTAATTCTTGCAAAGTTATTTTAGCTTTTTTTAACTTTTTGACATTATTGTTATTTAAGAATATTTCAACTTCATCACCTTCAGAAACTTCTGTTTCATGAATAAGATGAATTTCAAATTCCATTCTCATATTTTTTTCACCTTTTTCAACATCAAGATATTCAATATTACTTGCAAAATGTTGAAGTGCCAAAATCCCCTGTTCATATAATTCAGACCAGTTTGCCAATTTCTCAACAATAACTGTTTTTTTATCTTCTGAAACTTCTTTTACAACTCCTTCTAAAAGCATATCTTTTTCAAATGTAGGACCAAATACTCTTTTTATTTTGTTTGGTTCATCATTAATTTTTTCATATTTTAAAGTCCATTGAACATTTCTATTTTTATATGATTTGATTTTTTCAACTTCTGTTTCAAAAAGCCACACAAAAGCACTGAATTGAATCCACCCATTATAAGGTGTTAAGTCAGATTCCAATCCAATCTCTTTCATACCTTCAATAAAATCTTCTTTATTAGGAGCATTTTCAAACACACTCTCTTTAACTGAGTGAGATAAAACAATAAATGGATAACCATTTTTTGTTTTTAGTACATCAGACATTCTTAACTTAACAGAATCATTCCAAGTTTTAACAGAATCAGCTTTCACTAATTCATATTTTTTATCACTTTCTTCTGTTTCCTCTGTTGGCACTTCTCTTTCAAAGTATAGATTATACATTCTACCTTGACCTTCAAATTCAATACCAACTTTATCTAAATCACTTTTATTTAAATATTTTAAACCAGTATATGTTTCATTTGCTGTTTCAGTATTTGGATTTACCACATCATAGTAATCACCTTCTAACTCTTTTTGAGACATTTTATTTTTAATTGCAATAAAATTGTCTGCATTTTCTTTTGTTTGAAATAATTTAACTCCCCAAAGAGTCATTTTCTCAATGTTTTCTTGATTTTCATTTTCCATTTTGTTTACCTTGTTTATTTTTTAGCTTTATAGCATTTGAATTATACCACATTTTTTTTATTTTTCAAATTACATTTTGTTTTTATGCAATAAATAATCTTCTAACAGCCAATCATCTGTTTTTTCAGCAATAAAATTAATCATTAGTTTCTTTTTCTTTATTAATGTTTTTTCTTTTATTATTGCTTTTTTATATGATTCTGATTGAATATTCTTATTTATAAACTCTTCATTTTCTATATTAGAGAACATATATATAAAATATCTTTTTAAATCTATTAAATGTGAAGTTTTTTCATTAGCCTCTAATATCATAGTATCTTGTGTAAAACTCCTTAAAAAATATTTTATCTCTTTTACTTCTTTATCTTTATATTTTATTTTATATTCTTCTCTATCAAATATTAAATTATCAATTAATATTTTTTTTATCTCTTTTATTCTATCTTCAATATTTCTTTTATCAGCACCTTTTAGTATATTTATATATTTATTATCTTTATATTTCTCTGGTATCTCTATAATTATATTTTGATGTTTTTTTATATATTTTATATAATCTTTTAAATCTTGTGTTAAATAAGAAATATCATCTGCCTCTTCCATTATCATTGTTTCTATTAATCTTATTTTTGTTTTTTTAATTATTTTATCACAATTTTTTCTGCTTAATTTTTTATATTTTCTTCTCTCTTTTAAAAATTCTTCTCCTTTTTTAGAACTAACTTCAAATTCTTTATATTGTTTCTCTACTTGCTTAATAAGTTCTTTTATATATGTTTTATATTGAGAAGCATAAAGACCCTTTTTTCTATTATTGTCAATTTTATATGGATATTTAATCAATGAGACTATTGTTTTTTTTGAAATATTTAAATTCTCTTTTTCTATAATTTTTAAATTGTTTGCATTCCCTTCAAAATGAATATCATCTTTTTTTAAAACTTCTTGTAGTTCTTTTTCAAACATATGACCAAATGGAGGATGCCCTATATCATGCAACAAACAAATATTGTTAAGTTGTATATAATTTACAGGTAGTTTTATCTGTTTATTTAAATGTGAGAGAATTAATCTTGCTGTTATACCAACATCCAATGAATGTGTCAGTCTTTCTGTAACATGAACATGTTTATCAGAGTAAGCACAAGCCTGAGTTTTTGATTTTAATCTTTTAAATGCCTGAGAAGATAGAATCTCTTCTTCTTCTAATAAATATTTTTTTGTTTTTTTCAATTTTATAAGCCTATAATAGTTTTTACTTCTATTATAGCTAATTTTCCCTTTAATTTACTTTAAGTCAATCTGTATTGTCCATTTTTTTATCTGGTTATCATATTTTAATGATAATTGTGCTCCCAACTCTTCTTTTTTCAATCCTTCTTCTTCTCCATAATATAAAAATGTTATATTTCCAGCTTTTTTTGAAAAATATTTATTTCCTTTTTTACTTATATCCATTTTTAAATTTTTTACATTTAATATCTCTTTCATCTCTTCTGTTTTAACAATATATTGCAAATCTTTAAAAAATGGATGAACTCCAACATATAGATAATGATTGATTACTTTTTGTAATTTATCTGGATTTACTTCCATCAATTCTTTCAAATTGATTTCTATTTTATCTTCTTCAATATAAGTTTTTTCATATTCTTTTTCAAGTATTTTATATATTTTTTCAAAAAAATTATTTATATCTTCTTTTTTTATTAAGCTGCTGTCTTTCTTTTTAAAAGATATTCCCGCTGCTTCATCATGACCTAATATTTTGTATTCAAGATTTAAATCTTCTTTTATTTTTAATATTTTTTCATCTGTTAATAATAATCTTTTCAAATTAAAGAAGTGAGGTGTTCTAAAACTTCCTTTTATCTCATTTTCTTCTTTATTTATTGCCAGGTTTAAATATGGGATGTTTCTTTTTGCTTCAATAAATACTTGAATACTTAATATTTCTCTTAATATTGAACCTATATCAGAAAAATATATCTCTAAATATTCTTTTTTGTATGTTGTATATAATTCTTTTTCAATAATATGTTTTCTAAGTTCTTTTTTTAGAGTGTTTAAATCTCTGATAATATCCATTATTTCTTCTAAATATATTTTATCTTTTTCCTCTTTTAATGAATTATCACTCAACAATACATATGGAACTATATTTTTTATATACGAATAAAAATTATATTTTTCATGTGTGCTTTCTCCAAAATACTCTAATATTGCTTCTGCTTTTTTATTTGTTTTTATTATAAAATCTTTTAAATTATGTTGATTGATAACTATATCTTCTACATTTAAATTAAAATTTGTTTTAAACCATTTTTCCAAATCATCCTCATTTTTAAAATCATTTATTGACATCAATAAAGAGTTTAGTCTTCTTACAGAATTAAATAGAGTTGTAATCTCTCTAAAATATTCTCTCATTTTCTCTTTATTGTATCTTTGCGGTATTTTATTAAAGAATGATTGATTGTTCATTTCTATTGTATTTTTAAATATATACATTTTACTTTCAAAATTATTGAAATTAAATCTTATCTCATTATGTATATCTAAATGATAATTAATCATATCTCCTACATCAGAGAATAAACATATTAGTTTTATTTCTTCTTCCAATAAGGCATTTTTAATTTTTAACTTTTCCAATAATTTTAATAATAATACTGCAAATGTATGCGCTCCACTTATACTTGTCTTTACTTCTTTATCTTCATTTATTTTTAGCTTTGTCATTTCAGAAACTTTATTTAATTCTATTGCTTCTGGGTTTATAACATAATCAACTATATCAAATACATGGTCTTCTTCATTTGCTTTATGATGGTCTGTTATTATAATTTTTATGTTTTTATATTTTTCTTTTATTTTTTCTATTTCTTCTCGATTATTTATACCATTATCAGCAGTGATTATTAAAAAATCTTCTTTTGCGTTATCACCCATTAAATCTTCAATTTGTTTAAACGATAATCCATGGCTTGTTCCATATGCAAATTGAATTTCAAACAAATCTTCTTTTTTATATTTTCTTTTAACAAATAATTTAACAGCTTTTGCTATTGCATTTGCAGAACTTCCATCTAAATCATTATCTGTTATGATGAATATTTTCTTTTTCTTTTTTATATATTCTAAGAAGAGTTCTGTGGCTTTTTCAAGATTTTCTATTTTATTTTCATTTTTAATAATTATTTTTTTACCAAAATTTATATATTTTTTATATGTATTTAAATCCCATTCATTTATATCCATTATATTGTTTTTTAAAAATGATTCTATTATTTTTATAAAAAATTCTTTTTCTTTTTGATTCTCTATTTTGTTTTCTTTTAGTATAAAATCTATTATTTTTTTCTTTTCACTAATCATAATTGTTCCTATTTTTATTTATATTTTTTATTATATCTGATTTTTAGTGAAAAAGTATATATTTTTTTAAGAAGTTTTTAAGTTTCAATCCCCTAGTGGGGATTTTTTTGTAGATTTATGAAGATTTTTATTTTATTGACAACCAGCACATTCAAATTTTCTATCAACTACATCATCTTCTTCTTTCATTTGAGGAGATTCTGTTCTTAGATAATATGTTGATTTTAATCCAAGCTTCCAACCCAACATATATATATCATTTAAATATTTTCCACTCGCTTTATCTAGTCTGATAAATATATTTAAACTTTGTCCTTGGTCTAACCATTTTTGTCTAATTGCCCCTGCTTTAATCAAAACTTTTTGGTCTAATTCATATGCAGGAATATAATATTTGTAGTTTTCTACATTTAAGTTTGGAACAACTACAGGAATTAACCCAGATAAATTTTCTTCAAACCATTTTCTTTTATATACAGGTTCAATAGCTTGTGTTGTCCCTGTTAGTATTGATATTGAAGAAGTTGGAGCAACAGCCATTAAATAACCATTTCTCATTCCTCTTTTTACTTTCCCTCTTAATTCTTCCCAATCATATCTTAATTCTCTGTTTGTTAGTTTTTTTGTTTCTTCATTTACAACATCAATTGGAAATACTCCCTGAGACCATTTTGAACCTTCAAATAGTTCATAAGACCCTCTTTCTTCTGCTAATTCAGCAGAAGATAATATATTATAATAAGAGAATGCTTCCATTAATTCATCTATTTTATTAAAATGTTCTTCACTCCCCCACTCAATACCAGCTTCTGCCAACATTTGAGCTTCTCCCATGACGCCCATACCAACTGCTCTAGTTTTTGAGTTTGTCAATTTTACTTTTTCTGTCGGATAAAAGTTCAAATCAATTACATTATCCAACATTCTGTTTGCAATTTTTACTTTTTCTTTCATATCTTCAACAGATTTTACTTTTGATAAGTTCAAACTTGCAAGATTACAAACAGCAGTATCACCTAGCTCTGGAGTTTTTTCTACAAAATGGATTTCTTTATTGTAAAGAGTATCTATTGTAGTTATTTTATTTGCAGGTTTTGAAACACCATTATCCATTGTTACTATTTCTTGCTCTTCAAAGAATATTTCACTTTTATCTTTGAACTTCACTTTTATTTTATATTTGTTAGGCTCAGTATTTTGAAAAATTTCAGTACATAGATTACTACTTCTTATTAACCCAGAATGATTATTTGGATTTGCTCTATTTGCGTTATCTTTAAATGTTAAAAATGGAGAACCACTTTCAAAATAAGAAGTTAATATTTTTTTCCAAAGAACTTTTGCTTTAATTACTTCTTTTCTTATATTTTTATCTTTTTCTAATTCAATATATCTTTTCTCAAAATCTTCACCATATAAATCACTTAATTCTTTTGCTTCATATGGGTCAAATAAAGTCCAATTCCCATCTTCTTGAATTCTTTTCATAAAAATATCATTTAACCATAGAGCCGGAAATAGGTCATGTGCTCTTCTTCTTTCTTCACCTGAATTTTTCTTTAAATCTAAGAAATCATTTATATCAATATGCCAAGGTTCTAAATATACAGCAATAGCACCTTTTCTTGTTCCTAGCTGATCTACTGCCAAAGCTATATCATTTGTTATTTTCAAAAATGGAATCGTTCCTCCTCCAACTCCTTTGTTATTATCAATAGCCGAACCAATACTTCTGATTTTGTTCCAATCCCAACCAATCCCTCCTCCATATTTACTAAGAAGAGCCATCTCTTTATAAGCGTCAAAAATACCTTCTATATTATCAGGAGTTGAGCCTATATAACAAGAAGAAAGTTGGTGTCTGTAAGTCCTTGCATTTGATAATGTAGGTGTTGCTAACATAACTTCAAATTTTGAAATTAAATTATAAAATTTCTTAGCCCAAAATGTTTTAATTAATTTTGGAATATCTTCTGTTGTATAATTTTGGATTTTTAGTTCTTTGTTCTCTTTTTTTGAAACTTTGTTTTGTAAAGCATTTATAATTTTATATTCAATAGAATTTTTATCAATTGAATCTATATTTTCTTCTTTAATTGATAAGAACATAGCAATACCCATAAACATATGTTGAGGTAACTCAAATTCTTTTCCATCTCTATCTTTTAATAAATATCTATCATATAAAGTTTTTATTCCAAGATAATTAAATTGTAAATCTCTTTCAGGTTCTATTTCTTCATTAAGAAGCTCTAAAATGAATTTATCTTTTAAACCTTTATAAATTTTCCCTTGTACTTCACCATATTCTAAATATTTACTTAGGTGCAGATAGTCAATACCTTTTGTTCCTTTTAATGTTTTACCAACTTTGTGATATAAATCATATAAGAATAGTCTAGAAGCAACAAATGTCCAATTTGGTCTATCTATATCTATTTTATCAACAGCAGTTTTAATAAGTGTTTCTTGAATTTGTTCTGTTGTTGTATTTTCAGTAAAGTGTAGTTTTGCATCAAGCTCAAGCTCACTTTGAGAAACATTTTCTAGTCCATATACAGCTTTACTTGTATGTTTTTGGATTTTTGTAATATCCAAAGGTTCTTTCTTTTTATCTCTTTTAACAATCATTATCATTTTTTTATTATCCTTTTTTTATTTTTAGTTATCAAATACCATATCAATTTTATTTTCTTCTTGATTTAGTACAAGAGTTGCTTTAAAATCTTCACCTTGTCTTGACTTAAAATCATCAAATGTAATCCTTCCACCATTTAAAAGTTCAACAGCTTGGTCATATGAAATTTCCTTACCCGCTATTGTTTTCCATACAACAATATCATCTTTTTTATAGCCTTTGCCAATGTCTATAATTCCATTTTTATCAGCTTCTCTCTCTTTTCTTTCTGGAAAGGATAATTTTATTTTAAATTCATCATCAAGTGTAAATAGACCTTCATACTCACTTCCTTTTGAAGATATACAGGTTTTTTGAATTGTTTCTCCTTCTATGAGACTTTCTAAATCCTCTTTTGTTACATCAGCCCCAAACGCTTTTTTCCATATTTGGAAACCACAACCTTCATTCTCTTCTAATTCTTTATTATATTTTCTATTTGAACAGTAATATGTTCTTTCATTTTCTTTGATTTCACCTTCTTGGCAAATTGGACAGTTCATTTTAAGATTCCTTTAAGTTTTATTTTTAGAATTATAACCATTTTTTTTTAAAAAAGTAAAGATAAATTATTTAATATGTTATAATTTTGGAAAATGATTATAATGGATTTTAATATGTTTCACACTAATACACAAAATGATAAAATTTTACACAAAAAAACACTAAAAAAACATATCTTAAAAAATGTCAAGTCTCTTAACAAATTTCTTAAAAAGAAAAATGAAGGCATTATAGTTTTTGTCAATCAAATTGAGGATATATATAAAAGAAGTGATAATATAATTGAAGATATAAAAAGACTTTATTCTTATAAAAATAAAAATATTACAGATGAATCTCTTAAAATATCTATTATAGATTTCGAACTATTAAAAGACCTTTTTCCTTTGGAATTTGAAGTTGACAAGCCTTTCTTAATATATTTTAAAAATGGAGAAATTGAAGATATTCTTGATATTCTTGAGTTTGAAAATATGTTTAGTTTAATTGAACTTAACTCTTATTTAATTGAAGATTTCAAAGAATTAAATTATATTTTTGAAAGTGATAGCGTTTCTTTATTGATAATTACAGATGATTTAGAAAAATTATCAAATTTATTACCAGAACCTAAAAAAAATATAATTTCAATGTATGACCATTTTTTTAAAGTTGATGTTTCTAACCTTGACATTAATGTTTTATATACAGATAAAGATACTTTAAAATCAGTGATTCGTTCAGAAGAAATTATTCCACTCCCTATTGTTTTTAAAGTTGATAGAACAGGAACAGTATCTTTTCCTATACATATAAAAAAAATAAACACTAATACAAAAACAGATTTATCTAACTATAATATAGATAGTTTAACAACACATTATAAAGAATTGTTAAAATAGATTAATTGAGGAATACATTTTGAAAAAAACTTTTTTTAAATTAGGAATTACAGGTCATACAAATGTTGAAAAAGCAAATGGAATGATTATTGAAGATAATGGAACAATTTATAATGATATAGCCTTTAAAAAGGTATATAAAGAGATTAATGATATGGTTAAAACACTTTTTTATAAATCAGAAAATTTAGTTTTTATAAGTGGTATGGCACGAGGTGTTGATGAGATATTTGCTATTTATGCAATGAACCATAATATACCTTTGATAGCAAGTATTCCATATAGCCTTGAATGGCATAAAAACAGAGGTCTTTCAAGAAATGTTAGGGCACAAGCCATTTATTATGACAAAATCATTTCTTATATTAATAATAGGATTGATAATGGCTGCCAATTTTCAAAAATTGTTGAAGTTCCAAAAAATTATAATGACAAAGAGTATAAATTTGCAAATTTTGCCAGAAACCAAAATATAATTGATGAAAGTGAAGGCGTTGTATCATACTATAAATATGACAGCAGTGGTACAAAGGATGCTATTAAAAAAGCAAAGAAATATAAAAAATATTTAGGAAATGTTTCTTCATTTTCAAATTTAAAAAACCTTACTGCTCCTTTGAAATTTAGATTTGATGTTGATTTATTTGATTTTGATACTCATGTATTGATACATGGTGCAAATTGCTTTAATACAATGGGAAAAGGTATTGCAAAAATTATTAAGGAAAAATATCCAGAAGTATATAAAGCTGATTTAGAAACAATTAAGGGTGATAGGAATAAATTAGGAACTTTTTCTTTTTCAAAAACAAAAGATGGATTTTATATAGCAAATGCATATACTCAATATACATATTATGACAAGTCTGATATGTTTTATATAGATGCATTTGAAAATAGTTTAAATTCAATTATTGAATTCTTTATTAAAAAAAGAGCTGATAAAAGTAAAATGATTAAATTCTCTTTCCCAGCAATAGGTCTTGGATTGGCTAATGGAGATATCAAAGAAATTTATTCTGTTTTGAAAAATATTGAAAAAAAGTATTTGAATGACAATATTGAATTGAATTTATGTATAAAAGATAAAAATTTAACAAAAGATTTTAAATCTCTTCTTAACTCTGAAGAATTTGAAGAGAAATCAAAAAAAAGAAATAAAAAATTAGTTATTGATTTTTAATATTTTTTTAAATAACATATAGTTTAATCCTATTGGAGTCGCCTCAGATGTGCTTTTTGCATTTGATATATAATAATAATCTCTATTTTTTTTAACAAAAAATAAGAGATTGTTTTTTAGATTATTCTTTTCTTTTTCTATATTTATTTTATTTCTTATGATTGAAGTATATTTTTTACCATTATCATAATTTAAATTAAAATGTATATATTCTTTATTTATATTATCTTTTAATACTGTAAAAAAAACATATTGTTTTAAAAAAGCCAATACTTTTGTAAAATTATATTTTATTTCTTCTATTAATGTTAAATCTTCTTGAGTTCCAAAATTACCTGCCGTAACACTAACAAATATATTTAATTCTGTTATCTTTTTTTCAAAATAAAGGTCAGATAGAATATTTGAGTTAATAAAACTTTGATTTAAACCTATTTTATTATTTTTATATTTTTTTCTTAATTCTTTTAAAAATAGGTAAGTGTTTATCTCTTTCCCATTTTTTAGAATTTTTGAATGGTTTATACCGTCTAGAATATTTAATTTTATTATTTTAATATCTTTTTTTTTTATTTTTATATCTTTATTTATTAT
>Ga0256843_1000054_pt1 | contig 94983 bp, 93 predicted proteins | sample AlvinellametaG_FD_191572 | JGI IMG/M metagenome (GOLD analysis project Ga0256843, IMG submission 191572) | Pompeii worm associated microbial communities from hydrothermal vent at the East Pacific Rise, Pacific Ocean - Alvinella | ecosystem: Host-associated > Annelida > Integument > Unclassified ... | reverse complement strand
AGATCACTGACAAAGTAGAACCAAAAACTCTTTTTGTCACTTTTCACCATGCAAACAGTCGCATCAACGCACTCTTTGGCGATGCAAGTGATGAGCTTATCTTAACGGCTGCGTTTAAGAGCATTAAAGTTGAGGTGATCTGCTGTGAGGAGAATCAATAGTGCATGCAAACAAAAAAATAGCCCTCTTTATAGATTGTGAAAATATCTCCCATAAGCATTTGGGAACTATTATAGAGGAGTTGGCAAATTATGGTGAAGTTAATATTCGTAGAGCATATGGAAATTGGAATGCAAAAGGGATGGAGGGTTGGAACGAGAATATTTTTGAGTACTCGCTAGAGTCTATTCATCAGCTTCCATACTCCGTTGCAAAACATAAAAATGCTTCAGATATTAAAATGACGGTTGATATTATGAAGAGCATTTGCCAAAATACAAAAATAGACTATCTTGCTCTTGCGACAAGTGACAGTGATTTTACCCCTTTGGTCATAGAGATAAAGTCACAAGGCATAGAAGTCATAGGTTTTGGTGAAGCAAAGACAAAAAATGTTTTGCAAAAAGCATGTAGTGAATTTATAGAGCTTGGGATCAAACATCCTACAAATGCCCTCTCTAACAATAAAAAACTCATCAATATTCTTAAAAATGCCATTCGCCATAAAAAAGGTGATGATGATTTTGCCTATGTTTCAGAAGTTGGAACCTACCTTAAAAATCAAAACTCAACAAGTGCAAAAAATTACGGATATAAGACATGGGGCGAGATCTTTAAAGAGCTCTCTGATGATTTTGAGATCAAGATGTTTGAAAAAAATGGCAAGCGCAGTATTATGATGGTCAAGATCCGATAAAAATGAGCAGAGCAAAAGGGAATATCGCCGAAGAGAGAGCGTGTGAATATCTGCTGGAGTCTGGTTATGCCATCGTCGATCGGAATGTTTACTCCCGTTTTGGAGAGTTGGACATCATCGCTGCAAAAGAGGGTGTTTTACATTTTGTTGAGGTGAAAAGCGGTGAAGATTATGAGCTGGCTATTCAAAATATTACACCTTTAAAACTCTCAAAAATTATTAAAACAGCAAATATTTATATGAAAAAAAACGGCTATGAGGGTGACTACTGTTTTGATGCAGTGATTGTTACACCTCAAGAGGTGCAACTTATAGAGAATATTACTTTATAACTTTTCTGGCATTTATAGCTTGAACAGGACGATTGTTGCCTTTCATAACAGCTGTAAATTGTTTTAACTGCTCTTTTGAAAGTGTTTGGTATTTCTTTAGAACCATCCACTTGACCCCTTCTGAACATGGCGGTGTTGTGAGTGAACCGCTAAAATAATAGTACTCTTTCTCTTTTGGTAACAATGTATCAATGATTTTGGCACTTAAGGCAAGTTCTGCTTTCTGATTGACGTGTTGTGGCATTGTATCAAATATTTTTTGGAGTGCTTCATTCTCTTTTCCAAGCTCAAACAAGACAGCAATAACTGCAATGTCACCCTCTTTGGAAACATGAACAAAATGCGCTTCTAATGGGAAACTACGCCCTTGAATCTCATTTTCACTTGGTGAATGGAAGTGGAACTGTTTAAGAACAAAATGTTTTCCATCAATGTTTATACTGCTATAATCATCTACATTGACCTGAATAGCATGACCATTATTAACTACATTGACTGCTTGGGCATGATAATCAAAATGGATAGGATTAAGATCTTGTGTTTTGACACTGATTGTATCTGTAATGTTGATAGGAGATTGTGATTTTCCTATACCGCACATTCTAAACTTTTCATCAAGTTCTCCCCAATATTGTGGTGCAGTATGACCTGTATAACCCCAGTGACTTGTATGGTTCTTTAGTTCATGTGAAAGATTTTCAGCACTTAAAAGTGAAAATGCCAATGACGCTAATAGTAGTGTTTTTTTCATTAAGTTTCCTTTTTGTTTGATAATAGCATATAGATAAAAGAAATATTTTATATAATTTTCAAGAAAGGCTATTATTTTTATTTATATGTATTTTTGTAACACAAAAAGAGAAAAATATATTATTGTGTCGGTTCTGTAAGAAGTTCAGCTTCATCCAAAATAGTAAAAAATCCAGCAGGTTCCAAAACACCAAAAGTAGAAAAGAGGATCTTTCCGTTTTGATCCAAAAAGTAGTGACGTGGAGCACCAAATTTTTCAAATTTATCGGGAATTTTGTGTTGATCACGTGAGAGGTAGATCAGAATATAATCTCTATGGAGTCTATCCATAACAGTTTTTTGTGAAAGTGTTTTTTCTTTAAAGATCTTACAAAATTTACATCTGTCTGCACCAATAAAAAGATAGATATTTTTATGCTCTTTTTGAGCAAGCTTAACCCCTTGAACATAGTTATGAATCCATGAGTCTGTCTCATATGCAAAGAGTGATGTGATAAAAAATAGGCTTAGTAGTAGTATTTTCATACGCTTATTATATTGCATTAGATTTAAGATGATATAATTTTTTATAAATAATTTTTAGGAAAATAAAATGCAAGATGCAAAAATATTTTTTGGTTCAACTGAAGCTACAAAAGAGAGTTTAAGTGAGAGAAGATCTCCTTATAATGGTGAAGTGGTCTCTACTGCTCCGATCTGTGATGCAGAAGATGCAAAAAAAGCACTTAAAATTGCAGAGGATGCTTCGAAGTTTGCAAAAAAATCTACACTTGCACAGCGTTGTGCTTGGCTTTTGGATGTTGCAAAGAAGTTGCGTGAGAACAAAGAAGATATTGCCAAAACAATTACTGATGAAGTTGGCAAACCTATCACCTATGCACGTGTTGAGGTTGAGCGTTGTATCGAGACTATTACACTCTCTGCTGAGACGATGCGGACAATGGGTGGTGAGACCATCAACACCGATGCAATGCCAAGTGGTAAAAAGACAATGGCATTCTTTCGTCGTGAACCTGTCGGTGTTGTGGTTGCCATTACTCCTTTTAATTTTCCTTTAAATCTTGTAGCACATAAACTTGGACCTGCCCTTGTAGCAGGAAATGCAGTTGTACTTAAACCTACACCAGAAGCACCGCTTACTTCATATAAGTTTGCAAAGCTCTTTATTGAGAGTGAGTATGCCATTCCTGATGCACTCTCTGTTGTTTATGGTGATGCAGAGGTTGGAAGTGCACTTATTACTTCTGATATTCCTCGTGTGATTAGTTTTACGGGTAGTGTTCCTGTAGGAAATATCATTACAAAGAGTGCCGGCATTAAAAAAGTAGGGCTAGAGCTCGGTGGTAACGCGGCAACTTTTGTTGAAAAGTCAGCAGATTTGGCACTAGCAGCTACCAAGTGTGCCATGGGAGCATTTGTAAACTCCGGTCAGGTCTGTATCAGTCTGCAGCGTATCTATGTTGAAGCAGATATCTATGATGAGTTTGCGGAGTTAATGGCAGCGGCAACGAAAAAACTCAAAGTGGGAAGTCCGTATGATGATGATACTTTTATGGGACCGCTTATTGATGATGAGGCGTGTGCAAGAGCTATGAGCTGGGTAGATTCGGCAATAAAAGAGGGTGCAATTCCTCTGCTTGTACCACGTGTTGAAGGTCGTATTTTTCATCCGTGTGTAATGGCAAATGTTCGTGATGATATGGCGATAGTCTGTGAAGAGGTCTTTGCTCCGATCGTCTCATTGGTAAAAGTAGATAGTTTTGATGATGCAGTAGAGCGAATGAACGACTCTCCGTTTGGACTTCAGTTCTCTGTCTTTACAAATGATTTGAGTCTGATGAACCGTGCTGTAGATGAGCTCGAAGCGGGTGGTATTGTCATTAATGATATGCCGACACTGCGTTTTGATATTCAGCCTTATGGCGGTGTAAAACTCTCAGGGGTTGGGCGTGAAGGTCCTCGTTTTGCCATTGAAGAGATGACGGAGATTAAAAGCATTGTCATCTGTTAAGAAAAAGGTCATTATCTCGGCGTGTATTTTGGGTGAGTATTGTCGTTACGATGGTAAAACAAAAGAGTTACCCAATGTAGCAAAAGCCTATGAGGGGTGGGAAATCATTCCTTTTTGTCCTGAAGCACCACTTTTTGGAACGCCACGTGAGCGTATAAATGTAGTAGAGGTGAATGGTGAGCATCGTATTATTACAGATAGTGGTGTCGATGTAACTCAAAAACTTCGTCAAGAGATAGACTCTTTTTTACAAAAATATCCCCATACAGATGCCATAGTTTTAAAAGCAAAGTCTCCCTCCTGTGGTTATAAAACAACACCTGTTTTAGATACAAATAACAATATTATCGCTTATAAAAATGGTATAGGTGCTACGATGTTAGAGCAGTTTTACAATGGTGTAGAGATTCTTGATGAGTCGGCGTTTTAACTCTTTTATGGTATAATTTTTGTATCAAAGCGTGGTTGCTTTGTGTATGAAGTTCATGTGCATTGGTACTTCAGATATAAGCCCTATCACTTTTTATAAGTGATAGGGCTTTTTTTTTGGTTTTATGGTTGGGTTATGGGGTGAGAATACCTGAAGGTAAATCCAATGCACATGGATATTCATACCGTAGGCTATCTGATTATAGCAATAGTATATATACTTTTTGCTATAAAACAGTAACTACAACCTAAGGGACTAACCACCCCTTAGGCTTTAAGGATAAGAATAAATGTATAAAGTAGATAATCCAAAAAACAACTATAAAAATGTGGCACACGCATTTTTTCTCTCTCTTGCTATTACCATAGCTGAACCCTCAACTATTTTACCTTTAATTGTAGAACATTTTAGTGAGAGTATGGTGGTCGTTGGGCTCTTTGTCTCTTTGCTTCGTGGTGGATCTATTGTCATACAACTCTATGTAGCTTTTCACGCACAGGCATATAAAAAGGTACTGCCTTACCTCTCTAAAGTCTTCTTTTTTCGTTGGCTTGCGTGGCTGAGTATAGGTCTTAGTATCTACTTTATAGGGGATTCCAACAAAACATTAACACTTGTTCTTATTGGAATTGGACTCTTTTTCTTCTCCTTTATGGCGGGTTTTGGTGCCATCTACTTTAAAGAGTTGCAGGCAAAAATCTTCTCTAAAAAGTATCGTGGTAAGACAATGGCAAATCGCCAGATCGCAGGATCAATCGCCTCCATCATCAGCGGTGGTGTTGCGGGATATGTTTTAAATAACTATGAGGCACCGCTTAATTATGCCTACCTTTTTATGGTGAGCAGTTTTATTATGGGGATCGGCTTTTTGATATTTTCTACTGTTGAGGAGCCTTTTAAAGAGAATATTCAACAAAAAGAGAAAAAATTCAGCACCTTTTTAAAAAATGCAAAACAGATCCTCAAAGATGACAAACGTCTGCAAGCACAGATCTTTGTTGTCTTTTTAAGTTTTTCCTACTATCTTGCAATGCCTTTTGTTATTTTGCATGCAAACAGTGCATTTCATTTAAGCGGTTGGATGCTTGGCGGTTTTATTATGATGCAGATGATAGGCAGTATTGTCGGCAGTACACTTTTGTGGCGTCGCATTAGTGACTATGAGAAGATGATCTCTTTGAGTTTTGTTTTTATGGGCCTGGCATTCTCTCTTGCACTCTTTGCTAACTCTTTGTATCTCTACGCTTGTGTCTTTTTTCTCTTTGGTGTTGGACTGGACGGTTTTAGTATAAGTGGGATGAACTTAGTCATTGAAATAGCACCCGAAGAGAAGCGTCCTATCTATACGGCACTCCAGACGAACATTAGTTCACTTGGGCTTTTCTTCCCTGTTTTAGGTGGATTTTTACTCAAAGTAACCGGGAGTTACAGCTTTGTCTATCTGCTTACCATCGCACTGCTTTTACTTGGTTTTATTTTGAGTTTACGACTAAAGAAGATCGCTTTTTAGTTGTATTTTTTGTGACGGTTGCATTCTCACCGCAGCCACTTATAAAGAGTCTTTTATTTGTCATATTGTGTGAGATGGTTATGTCGGATCATACTTGCTATCTCTTTACAGTACTCATCACCACGTTCAGAGTATTTGTTGAGATATTTTACAAGTACATAAGGATCTTGTGTCTGCATTCTATGTGCTCTAAACTGGCTAAATATTTTTTTAATAGCTATTGTTTTGTAGTAATCTTTGACCGAATCTACCAATGAGTTGTATTTTTTAAGATAAATAGTTGTTTTACCTCTTTTGATACCTGCTGCAATGCGGGGTTCATCTGCTTTGTAAGACCAGACACCAAAAATATTTTTTCCCTCTCTAAAAAATCGTGAAGTAGCCCATGCACTCTCCATTGCTGCTTGTGCAATAACAATACTTCGAGGATGGAGTTTCATTCTAACAAGTAGATCATGGAGATCTTTTGCGTGATAGGATTGCATGAGTGCTACTAATTTTGGAGATTTTGGATCATTATCAATGAGCTTTTTTGTCTCTTTGTATTGTGCTTCTAGCTCTTTGTATGCTTCATTGATCGCAGGAATTATAAGCGCATAAAAACGTGCTTTTTTCTCTTGAACACTCATATTTTTTGGAATAATTGAAGCGCTATAGTGTTTTTGCCTCTCTTTATGTGGCGCACTTAAAAGTGTTGCTGTTAAAATAACCAAAATGGCTATTGCTGATAAAACTATCTTATTTTTCATAGAAAAATTTCCTTTATATATTGTAATATCTACATTCTATTTGAGTTTTCTTGAGAGTTTCTTGAAACGAACTATAAAATAACTTGACATTTTGAACATATGTTCGATATAATTCGGACATATGTGCACATTAATTTGAAATAAACGCCAAGAATAGGCGTAATAAAGGATATAATATGAGAAATCAAAATATGTTTAGAGGCGAAGGTCGCCGTATGAGACAAAGAGGTGGTATGCGAAGAAATCGTTGTGCAATGCGAAACGAACTATTGGCTGAGACTGAAACTACGCCTTTGAATGAAGGGCAGGGTTTCCGAACTCAAGGACACGCTCAAGGAAGAGGTCAAGGAAGAGGACAAGGAAGAAGATTTAAAAATATAGACTAGATCCTTGACATGTGAACATATGTCCGTTATCATTCGCTAAAAAAAAGAAAATAAACATATGTCACAATATAAAAAGAAAAACCAAGTCGCCACAATCTCGTTGGCGCACTTGGCTCACGATACCTATTCGGCTTTTTTGGCACCGATACTGCCACTACTTATAGAAAAACTCGGTATGAGCCTTGCTATGAGTGCTTTTTTAGACATTGCAAGAAAACTTCCTTCCCTTTTAAATCCCTTTTTTGGTCTTTTGGCTGAACGAACCGATGCACGCTATTTTGTTATTTTAGCGCCGGCACTTACTGCATTTTCTATGTCACTGTTGGGTGTTGCAAACTCTTATGCCATGTTAGTGGTCCTTTTAACGATCTCGGGAGTTGGCTCTACACTCTTTCATATTCCTTCTCCAGGTATTATTAAAGCATCCTCAGGTGAAAAACTTGGGCGCGGTATGAGTTACTATATGGTAGGAGGAGAGCTTGCCCGTACTGTCGGTCCACTTCTGATTACGGGTGCTGTTTCACTTTGGGGGCTAGAGGGTACCTGGCGTTTAATGCCTTTTGGTTTTGTAGCTTCGTTTATTCTCTATTTGCGCTTACGAGACTTCACATTTACACAAAAAAAATTTACAAAAAAGCCTGAAAAGGGTGATGCAATGGCAGAGTTAAAACGCTTTATACCTCTTTTTAGTGTAATGAGCGGTTTCATGTTTTTTCAATCTGCTATGAAAATGGCAGTGACACTCTATCTTGCTGTTTATCTCACACAGCAGGGATTTTCACTCTGGTATGCAAGTATGGCACTCTCAGTTTTACAGCTTTTTGGTGTTGTGGGTACGTTTCTCTCAGGGAATATCTCTGACAAGATCGGGCGACAAAAGACACTTGTTATGATGTCTTTTGGTGCGGCAGTTACGATGTCACTCTTTTTAATCAGTAACAGTGTTTACGCTGTTTTTGTCCTTTTGGCACTCCTTGGGATCTTTATGTTTGCCAATGGTCCCGTGATGCTCTCTGTCATTCATGAAGTTGAGACGAAGATGCCGACCTTTGTTAACAGTCTTTATATGACGATTAACTTCACTATCAGCTCTTTTGTTGTTTTTGCCATGGGTCTTTTTGGGGATAAGCTAGGATTGGTAACGACCTATGAGATAGCGGCTGTGATGGCCTATTTTGCTGTTCCTTGTGCATTGCTTCTTAATTATGCAATTAAAAAATCTTGACTTAGTGAACATATGTTCGATATAATGTTCCTATGGATTCAATAAATATACTCTCAATTATTACTATAGCATTTTTAGGATCGTTTGGACACTGTATGGGAATGTGTGGCGGTATAGTCATTGCATACAGCTCTACAAAAGTACAAGATAAATGGAGCAGGGCAAAACAATCTTTTGCCCATCTGCTCTACTCTGCGGGGAGAATAACGACCTATACACTTCTTGGTGCAATGTTTGGTTTTTTGGGTGGGGTTGCTACTTTTAACAACCTTACTAATGGTCTAATGCTCATATTTGCAGGGCTTTTTATGGTTCTTGCAGGTCTTTCACTTTCGGGAAAAATCAAATTTTTAACGCTTTTAGAACACTCGTTTGCTTCAGACTCATGGTACACAAAACTCTTTCGCCAACTTTTGCAGACAGAATCACTTTTGAGTTTTTATATTTTAGGTATGTTAAACGGTCTGCTTCCTTGTGGTCTTGTTTACTTCTTTGCCATCACCGCAGCAAGTACGGCTAGTCCATTGTATGGTGCTTTGGTTATGTTCATATTTGGTGTCAGTACGGTGCCGGCACTCTTCTCATTGGGCTTTTTTGTCGGTCTGTATAAAAATTCAAAATTTAGAAATATTATGATGAGTATAGCTGCTGTGAGTGTTGTTATTTATGGGATCTACACTATTCGTAACGGCTATTATTACATAAAATACCCACAAAAAACAGTCAGTGAGTGTTGTGAATTTGATCCGGATAAAGCAGCAAAAGCAGCACAAAACAGAGAAGAAACTTCACATAATTTAAAGGAGATCAAACTCAAATGAAAATAGTTTTAGCAGTTGATGAAGATAAAAAAACAATAGTAAAAAGGACAGGACAGAGTGCCTATTTTGCTATTTATGAAGATGATAAACTCATTCAACTTGTTCCCAACAAGCATCATGACGGCGGGCATCATGCACATCGCCATAATGAAAAGCATGACCATCACGGTATGGGAGATACAGAGCATACAAATTCACATAGAAAAGATGTTGAAGCACTCAAAAATTGTGACATTATTTTAGTTCAGGCAGTGGGTGAAAATATGAAAGAGGCGTTGGAGTCTATCGGTCTTAAAGTTAAAAAGATCAGACAAAAACATGGTTCTACAGCTGAGGAAGTGATCCAAAACTTCTTAAGCGGTACTATATAAAGGAGTAAAAATGTTGTATAAATTCTCTTTGGCACTGCTTGTTTTGTTAGCTTTTAGCGGCTGTGAAAAAAAAACGCACCATAGCGAACTTGATGGAAAAAAACTTTTAGAGCAGAAGTGTTCAAAATGTCATAATCTTGATCTTCCACCACAAACTTATAAAGATGAAAAAGCGCCACCAATGATGGCAGTTGCTTTTCACATAAAAGATTTCATAAAAGCTTCAAGTGAAAGCGACAAGATTCCAAAAGCGATCGATTTTGTAAAAGATTATGTAGTCAATCCAAGTGCTTCAAAATCTTTTTGTGATAAAAAATCGCTGCAAACCTATGGCGTAATGCCTTCTCAAAAGGGAAAAGTAACACAAGATGAGCTCGAAGCGATAGCGGAGTATATGTTTTCACACTATACGGTTAAAAATCTGACAGAAGCACAGGATCTGCAAAACAGACTGATGCAGATGCCAAAAGGAAAACGTTTGGCATTGCAAAATAACTGTTTGAGCTGTCATAAAGCAAAGAGAGATCTTGTTGGTCCTTCATTTCATAAAATAGCTGAGCGCTATAAAGGAAAAACAGCGATTATTCAACAGAGTATAGCAGAGGGAAGTCGTGGAAAATGGCAGGGATATCATGGGGCTATAATGCCTCCATTTGGTAAAAAAATAGATAAAGCCGATCAACAGATAGTTGCACAATGGATAGCTAAACAATGAGTGGAAGAAGAAAAATAGCAAGAAATATTGAAGCAGATCATAGTGGTATTTGTTTTAAACCTTGTGGTGTAAAGAAGCGAGTTTTAGAACGTGTTTTTCTTTTTGAAGATGAGATGGAAGCTATTCGTCTTGCCGATTATGAGGGGCTTTATCAGCAGGAATCTGCCGAGCGAATGGGAATATCCCGTCCGACATTTTCTCGTCTTGTTGAGAGTGCCAGAGGAAAGATAGCGGATGCTCTTCTTAATACGAAAGCACTCAATATTGAGCTAAAAGAGTATGAAGAATAGTAAACCATTGGTAGATAGCGTTTTAGATAGAATATAAATTATAAAGTCAATAAAGGAGAACTTATGACACGATCAATACTTTTAGATACCCATCCGATGTATGCAATTAAATTTTTAAAAAGTGAAATGAAATTTACAGATATTGCAAAGATAGTTGAACACTTTAAAGCAAAAATAGTAGAGAATCCCGAAGCAGTTTTTATAACACTGTTTGATCACTATGCGCATACAAAAAGTCTGAATGGGGATATTCGTGAAGATATTTTAGATGCGAAAAATCTTCTTTTTTGTTTTGGACATGGTATAAAAAATGTTGAAATTTTGGCATTTCGACCGAAGTCTATTGCTATTTGTGAACTTGAAGATAGTTTTGTTTTTGAGTTTTTAGAAACACCGCGACCAGAAGTAAACAATTGGATTACGTCGTGGATCAAAGATATTAAGGCATAAACTTATATTTTTGTGCCTTTGCCTGCAATATCTTGCAGGCTTGATTCTCGAAACATCTTCTGTAAAAGAAGTTTTGGTTCCATCCACTGATCATGTAGTGCACATTTGCAAACATTATTACAAAACCCTATTCCAAGCAGACACTCTTCATCTTTTATTGAGTCATTAAAAAGATTTAAAATATCATCTACTTTTATTGTATTTGCAGGTTTTTTTAAGCGAAATCCACCCTCTCTGCCACGAACAGACTCTATAAAATTAGCTTTAACAAGTTCCGTCATTATTTTTGTGAGAAATTTATAAGGTATTTGTAGCTCTTGTGAAAGATGTGCTGCACTTATACGGGAGTTTTCTTCTTGTAAAGTTATGTATGACAAAATTCTAATAGCATATTGTGAAGTATTATTTAGTTTCATTAATGAGTTCCTATAATGGTATTTTACACAAAAAAGGCTAACACAGTTTTAATACTACATTTAAGTAGTAATTAAATTTATCCTGCTATGATTTCAATTACTACTTATGGGTAGAATTTAAAACAGGATAAGAAATGACTGAACGTATTACTAAAGATATGGCCAGAAATATCTATTTTGGCGGGGGTCTGTTTGCTATCTTGGTATTTACCGGATTAACATTTGACAGTGTCCATAGAATACCAAAATTAAGTCATGCCGACAAGATTACAAAATCTGTTGTTGCAGGGAAAAAAATCTGGGAAGATAATGACTGTGTCGGTTGTCATACACTTTTGGGTGAAGGTGCTTATTATGCTCCGGAACTTGGAAATGCATTTGACCGTCTCGGCGGAGGAGATCCGGAAGCTTTTAGAAGCTATATGCAAGGGTGGATGGCTGCACAGCCATTAGACACTCCAAACAGAAGAAAAATGCCACAATTTCACTTAACACCAAAACAGGTGAATAATTTAGCAGATTTTCTTATATGGACATCGAAGGTCAACGACCAAGAGTGGCCACCAAATATTCAAGGGTAGGGGGAATTTTACATGAAATATTCATCTCAAATGGTCGCAAAGCCATATTTTATTTTTGCACTGATTCTGCTTGCCGGAGAGATCTTGTTTGGAATCACAATGAGTATTCAGTATATTTATGGAGATTTTTTATTTCCAGCATTACCGTTTAATGTACTTCGTATGGTTCACGTGAACCTTTTGATTGTACTGTTACTTTTTGGTTTTATGGGTTCAACATATTATCTTATTCCTGAAGAAGCAGAGCGAGAACTCTGGAGTCCTTTACTTGCAAAAATTACCTTTTGGGTTTTTGTTGTTGCAGGTGTTTTGACTATTTTAGGATATCTTTTTGTACCATATGCAGAACTTGCTAAACTTACATTTAATGATCTATGGCCAACTATGGGTAGAGAGTTTCTTGAACAGCCGACTATTACAAAAATTGGTATTGTTGTTGTTGTCCTTTCTTATCTTTTAAATGTAACAATGACAGTTATCAAGGGTCGTAAAACTACGATCTCTATCATTTTATTGACAGGTCTTTTTGGTTTGGCATTTTTCTTCTTGTTTGCATTTTACTTTTCAGACAATATGATTATGGATAAATTTTTCTGGTGGTTCGTTGTTCACTTATGGGTTGAAGCGACTTGGGAACTTATTCTTGGAGCACTGCTTGCATTTGTACTTGTTAAACTTACAGGTGTGGATCGTGAACATATTGATAAATGGTTATATCTTATTATTGCTATGACATTGATCGCAGGACTTGCAGGAACAGGACACCACTTTTTCTATATGGGTGCACCGGGATACTGGTTATGGATCGGTTCAATTGCTTCAGCAGCAGAGCCTATACCATTTTTCCTGATGATTCTTTTTGCTTACAATATGGTAAAAAACCGTCGTATTCAAGATGACAATAAGATCGCTTTAACATGGGCAAAAGGTACTGCAGTTGTTGGTTTCTTAGGTGCTGGTGTCTGGGGATTTATGCATACACTCGCTCCGGTTGATTACTATACACATGGTACGCAGTTAACAGCGGCTCACGGACACCTCTCTTTCTTTGGGGCATATGTTATGATCGTCTTTACAATGATCTCATATGCAATGCCAATTTTACGAGGGCGTCCGCATGGTAACTGTGCAAAAGCACAAAAAGTTGAACTTATTTCATTCTGGTTAATGGTTATTGGAATGATTGGTCTTACACTTGCTTTAACTGTTGCTGGTGTAATGCAGATAGAGATGCAAAGAATTCCTGACTCTGCACATGCCTTACCATTTATGGTTGTGCAATCAAAATTGAGTACAATTTATCTTGTTCGTACACTCTTTGGATTAATGACATTTACAGGATTACTTGTCTATTTTTATAGTTTCTTTGTAAAAGAAGAGAAAGCAGTAGCCTAGATATGGATGAAAAAGTCGGTATTTTTTGGGATAAATATGTCACAAAGAAAGCTTCTCGTCTCTATGATTCAAAGCAAATTCTTTTTGAAGACAAAGCCAAGTCTTTAAAAATCTTTTATCACCTCTTAGGGGGTGATAAAGCCAAAGAGTTGCATATTACCGACAAGCGCTTTATTCAAACTTCACGCACACTGCTTGAGCGTTTCTCCGGATCGGGGAAACGTTTCTTCCTTGCATGGCAAGATGAAAAAGCACTCTACTTTCCAGCCTCTTTAGCCTATTTTGATAATAAAAAACTTAATGATATGCACTACTATTGGTTGTGTGCCATGTTGAGTCGTGTTAATATCAATGCGCATAATATTGTCAATGAAAATAGAAGAGCAGCACAAGAGCTCATTGAAAACTATCCAGGTTTTGCAACATTTTATAAAGAAGCAGAGATGCTTTTATTGCAAAATTATCCGGAATTATCATATATTGACCCTTTGTCCAAAGTGTCTGTAGATGATAAAAGTTACCCCAATCCTTTATGGATCTATCCTTCTGTTGCAGCAAATAAAAAGTTACTTGACTTTGATGATGAAGAGGAGATGGGGCGTCAAGACGGAAAAGAGGACAAAACTCAAGAGTTGAAGATGAAGAAAAAAGCAGAGCAGATCGATGATGATAAAGAGACCGATGGTCTGCTGCTTTTTTTACCGGAATCGCTTATGAGTTTGATGGAACAGGTGAATGTTGATAGACAGGAGAATGACAGTTTTAATGAGGATGCACTCTATGATGCTGCTGATCTTGATGAAATTACACTTGGGAAAAAAGATGCCAATCTTGCTTCACGGATCAAAATGGATCTGGATATTTCGGCTCAGAGTAGTGAAGATTATCCTCTTGGAGAGGGTTTTTTTAGAGATGAATGGGATTATAAAAAAGAGCAATATTTAAAAAATTATGTTCGCATACTCCCGCAGGTAGCTATTAATGTTGAACCGATTGCCTTGCCAAAACGTCTGACGAAGATGATGAAAAAGATTCAAGCAGAGCTTGATTTAATGGAGTTGGATCGCATTAAAATAGACAATTTGCCTTTTGGGGATGAGATTAATTTTGATGCGTGGATCGAGTATAAAGGGGCGCAAAACAGATCAAACCATCCACAGCGTTTTTTTCAGAGTTTTCAGAAAAAGACACGGGATATGGCAACACTTATTTTGGCTGATATCTCTCTCTCGACAGAGGCAGGAGTAACGCAGGATATTCGTGTTATTGATATGATTAAAGATTCATTGATGGTTTTCTCGGAGTCTCTGCAACGGCTTGAAGATCGCTTTGGGATCTATGCATTTTCATCTATTAAAAACAAGAAGGTTAATTTCCATATTATTAAAAATTTTAAAGAGCATTATAATGATGATGTTCGTGGCCGTATTGAGGTGATAAAACCGGGTTATTATACCCGTTTGGGTGCAGCTGTTCGGGAGAGTGCCCGTATATTACAAAAACAACAAAATGCAAATAAATTACTGCTCATTTTGAGTGACGGTAAACCAAACGATGTTGATCGTTATGATGGTCGCTATGGAATAGAAGATACAAAAAAAGCGATTGAAGAGGTAAAACAGAAGGGCATAGTGCCTTATTGTATTACTATAGATGTTGAGGCGAGAGAGTATTTGCCTTATCTCTTTGGTCGAAACTCCTATGCGGTTATTCGTGATGCAAAACGGCTACCGCAGGTTTTAACAGAGATCTACATGAACTTAACAAAGTAAAGGAAAAATTATGTCAAAAAACTACTACTTACCACAGGCAAATGAGATTGAACTTTTTGAGGCTGCTGCCGGAATGAATCTGCCGGTATTGATTAAAGGACCGACAGGGTGTGGTAAGACAAGATTTATTGAAGCAATGGGTGAAAGACTTGGTCGAGATGTTTATACGGTTGTCTGCCATGATGATCTGAGTGCTGCTGATCTTGTTGGACGCCATTTAATTGATGAAAATGGAACCTATTGGCAAGATGGTCCTTTAACAAAAGCGGTACGAAATGGGGGGATCTGTTACCTTGATGAGATTATAGAAGCACGTAAAGATACAACGGTTGTTCTACACTCTTTGGCAGATTATAGACGGGTTTTACCTATAGACAGAACAGGAGAGTTAATAGAAGCACATCCTGATTTTATGCTTGTAGTTTCGTATAATCCGGGTTATCAAAATGTACTTAAAGGGATGAAGCCAAGTACCAAACAGCGTTTTCTCTCTTTGAGTTTTAGTTATCCTAAAGCAGAGATTGAACAAGAAGTTATTATCAAAGAGAGTGGAATAGATACAGCCATTGCTCAAAAACTTGTAGCAATTGCAGGGGAGATCAGGCAACTTAGTGACAGTGATATTCAAGAGGCAGTCTCAACACGATTGTTGATATATGCAGCAAAACTGATGGTCAGAGGTTTTGATCCATATCAGGCATGTATGCACTCTATTGTAGAGTCTTTAAGTGATGAAGAAGATGTTTTAGAGGTCTTGGAAAAACTCATTACTCTTCATTTTCAAAAGGGTGAATGATGGCAGCTGACATACAAACAAAAGAGCCCTATCCACCGGGAGATTTCGCAATATGGATTGTTATTTATATTGAACTTGTGACATTTGGTTTAATGTTTATAGGCTATGCCTTTTCAAGAAGATCAGAAGTTGAAATTTTTAATAATTCACAACTTTTACTGAATCAGACATCAGGCTTTATTGATACGCTTATTCTTATTACAAGCAGTTACTTTATCGTAAAAGCAGTCAGTGCGGTTAAAGATGCAAATGGTGAGGCCGTAAAAGCGGCAAATTTACTCGCTTCAAAATGGTTATTGGCTGCTATAATTTTTGGTTTGATGTTTCTTGTTAATAAGTTACTTGAGTTTTCAGATATTTTTGCACAAGGCATTGACCTGAGCACAAATAAATTTTTTATGTTTTATCTGCTTTTGACAATGTTCCATTTTATGCATGTTACTTTGGGGACAATTATTCTTTTTAATGTCCGAAGACGTACTCGCAGTGAGAGTGGTTACAGTGCAGAAGATAGTCGTGGGATAGAGACAGGAGCGGTTTATTGGCACCTGGTTGACCTGTTATGGATCGTACTTTTCCCACTCATTTATATTATACGATAGGAGTTGGTAATGTTGAAAAAATATGAAATAGTCTGGATTGTTTTACTTGTTTTTACCATTTTTGCTTATTTGCTTGGAAAACTTCATCTTATCAGTTCTCTGCTTGTAGGGGTTTTGCTTGTGACGACTTTTATCAAAGGACAATTGGTCATTGACTACTTTATGGGTATGAAAAATGTTTCGCTGAAATATCGTTTGATTCCGACACTTTGGCTTGTTACCATTCTCTCTTTGATCGCCACCGCCTATTATTTATAAATCTATACTATAATAATTATAAAATAATTATATAGGAACTGTAATGAAAATAGAACTTGTTTCTATCGCAACTATACGATCTCCCTTTTGTGACTTAAAAGATATGCCGGTACAGCCTTGTGGGGCTGAAGATGTTTATGCTACTATTGAATTTAAAGAGGAGTATAGTGAGGGTTTAAAAGATTTAGATGGTTTTAGTCATATTTATCTGATCTACTATTTTCATAAAGTTTCAACACCAAAACTCTCTGTTATTCCATTTAATGACAAGACAAAAACACCAAGAGGTGTCTTCTCTACACGTACACCGATGCATCCAAACTCTATTGGTATGAGTCTTGTTGAACTTGTTAGTGTTAAAGATAATATTGTTACTATCAAAGGAGTAGATATTGTAGAAGGAACACCACTTCTTGATATAAAACCTTATATAGAACACTTTGATAGAGTAAGTGGTGAGATCAAAAGCGGTTGGATGCAATCGAGTGCAGATGAGGTTAAAGCGATGCGGGCTGATGAAAGATTTATAGTATGCAGATAGTTTTTGATAACTACGAAGTGTGTGAAGCGTGTCGGAGTTTATGGGGATTTAGTGCTTATTTCAAAGAGTATAAGCTCCTTTTGGATACGGGAAGTAATGGGCGTGTTCTTTTGCAAAATATGGATAGAGTTGGTGTGGATCCTAGAGCAATTTCATATCTTTTTATTACCCATTCGCATTGGGATCATATTGGCGGGATTGATTCACTTGTTGAGCTTAATCCCGATATTACGCTTTTTGCACCAGCTTCGCTCTCTAAACACCTGCTAAGGGATCTCAAGTCAATGGTTAAAGAACTTATTATTTGTGGTAAAAAACCGATGCGGCTCTTTGATAATCTCTACACAACAGGTCTGCTTGGAAGTGAAATGCCTGAACAATCGTTAATTATTGATGGCACAAAGCCTGAGGTTATTACGGGATGTGGGCATTATGGTATAGAGAATATTACCAAAGTTGCCAAGGATTTTTTAGGAAAAGATATTGTGCATGTATCGGGTGGCTTTCATCTGCTTTACAGTGATGAAGCCAAAATTCAAGAGACTATTGAACTCTTAAAACGTATGGGAGTTGTATCGGCAGAGGCTACACACTGTACGGGAGATAAGGCAATTGCTATGTTTCAAGATGCTTTTGTCTCATAGAGGGGTATTTTTATGGTAAAAACAGCTCCTTCTTCTACATTGGAGACAAAGAGCTCTCCTTCACAATGATCTTCAATAATAATTTTACTCATATAGAGTCCTAGTCCGGTACCATCTTTTTTTGTTTTTGTTGAGAAGTATGGATCAAATATTTTATAGAGAATTTCATCAGGAATACCTTTGCCATTATCCCGAATTTCGAGATATCCGTATCCCTCTTTTTCATATGTTTTTATTGCAATATAGGGATCCTCAATAGCTTTTTCAATGAGAACATCTTCTGCATTTTTTAAGAGATTTAAAATAACTTGTCTGAGCTCGTTTTTGAGGACATAAAGAGCTTTGTTACATTGAAAGTCAGTAAGCAGACGGATATTTTTATGCTCTAAAGAGGAGGAGACTATATTAATTGCTCCGGTAATAATATCACTGTATAAAACCTCTTCACGCTCTTTATCTTCTTTATAAAAGTTGCGAAAATCATCTATTGTATGTGAAAGATATTGAGAGAGTTCATCAATTTTTTCTAGTTTTTGTATAAAGTATTCGTTTGAGTACTTCTTTAAAACAATTTTCATATAGAGATCACTTGTTGTAGATGAGATTGCGGTGAGTGGTTGTCTCCATTGATGTGCAATCATACTAATCATCTCTCCCATTTGTGCAAGTTTACTCTGATGAAGGAGTGTTCTGTCTTTCTCTTTGCTTCTTTCTAACTCCTCTTCAAGGTGAATACTGTCTGTAATATCAAGTCGTACGGCGGCATAGCCCTCTATTTTCCCTTTATTGTTGAAAAGTGGTTCAATATTGGCATATACCCAGTAATATCCACCATCTTTTTTAAGGTTCTTAACTTCTCCTTTCCATGCTTTACCTTGTTTAATGGTCTGCCACAGATCACGAAAAGCACTTTTTGGCATATCAGGATGACGAATAATATTGTGAGGTTTGCCAATGAGTTCTTCTCGTGTATATCCTGAAACTTTGCAGAAGGCATCGCTGACATCGACAATACGTCCTTTGAGATCGGTTGTTGAGCTGATTATATACTTGTCAACGATTGTTTTGAGGCGTTTTTCATTTTTAATAAGACGTATAATAAAAATTAAAACAGTTAAAAAGATGGCAATGCTGACAATGTTTAAGAGTGCAAATCCTCCAAAGAGTCTATAGGTTTTATCGAGTTCATATTGAATATTCTCTTTAATCTCATGTTCCAAAAAGGTGTCAACCTGTTGAAACTTATTGATTTTGTGCGTTATTTGCTCAAACCAATATTCAGGTGTTACTCTATAACCATCTTGAAAGTTTTTATATAAAATACTCTTTTCAATATGATCAATAGTATCAATACATTTACCCTGATTTTTCTTTAAATAAAATGCTTTTGCCTCTTTTGAAGCATATTTAAAAAAGGTTTTGATATAGAGTTTTTCAATGGCTAAGATGTTAATAAAAGAGATATGTAGATCATTTTTGTACTCTTTTTGTGAGAGTATTGCTGTTCCTAATGCTCGTTCAATTCCGATATTTTCTTTTGCATAGAGAAAATTACTGTAGGCTATAATGTTTTGTGTAATGATAGGGAGTTTTGAAATTTTTGAGATCTCTACAATAACATTGAGTAGATCATCATTTATTTTTGAGTAAAAGCGAATGTTTTCTTCAACACTGATTGTTTTTTGATCGATTTGTTTTCTAAAAGTCTGTAACTTTTTAAGATCGTGCAGACTCTTTTGTAAGGCATGAAGAATATCCTGATTTTTAATTGTTTTGAGATAGGTTGTAAGTTGCTTTTCTCTCTCATCGCTGCGTACTCTTTGTAGTATGATTGTCTTTTTGAATTTTATACCATCGCTAGCAAGATAGCCAGAGTTGAGACCACGCTCTTTTTGTGTAGAGTGTAGGAGTTGAGAGATCTCTGTAGCAAGGGTAATACCTCTTTTGAGATCCTCAAGTGAGTCTGCTTTTGTATATTGATTTGAGATCAAACTTGTGCTTAAAAGAAGCACGGTTAAAATGAGTATAAAAAGAGGAAGAAGGAGTTTTGTCTCTATTTTAAAATTACGCATTCAGTAATCTCTGTTGTGCCTGTGTTTTAATGGCTATTTGAAAGCTGGCACCCTCATCTGTATTGAGGACACGCAATCTCCCTCCGCAATGCTCTTCTATAATTGTTTTGGACATATAAAGACCTAACCCCGTTCCGTTTTTTTCAAGTTTTGTTGAGAAGTATGGCTCGAAGATCTTTTCACATAGATGTGGTGGGACACCACCTGCATTGTCACGTACTTCTAAAATAGCATACTCCTCTTGTTGATATGTGGAGATAATTATACAAGGATTAGCCACGTTGTTTTCTAAAAGAGCATCTTCAGCATTTTTTATTAAGTTTAAAACAACCTGTTTGATCTCATTTGGGTAGGAATAAAATGGTGCATCTGTTTGAAAATCTTTAACGAGTTGAATATTTTTTGTTACGATAGAGCTCTCAATGATCTTAAGAACACTCTCTATTATCTCTGTATAGTTTGTATCTTTTTTCTCTTTTTTTGGTCGAAAAAATTCTCGAAAATCATCAATTGTTGTACTGAGATATTGTGTATGCTCTGTAATTGTTTGAGCAAACTCCATAACAGTATTGTTCTGCAGACTTCCAAGTGTTGCTTTGAGTGTTAATGCTTGACTTAGTGATCCAATAGCAGAGAGAGGTTGTCGCCACTGATGGGCTATCATACTCATCATCTCTCCCATCTGTGCCAGTTTACTTTGGTGGAGCATTGCTTTGTCTTTTTGACGGTTTTTTTCAACCTCTTTAGCAACACGCTCTTGAAGGAGAAGGTTCATCTCTTCAAGCTCTTTGGATGTTTCCGTAACAAGATGTGAGAAGGCTTTGAGGGTTAAGTTTGTTTTTCTTCTATCTTTTTTTATAGATTTTTGTTGAAAGTGTCTCTTCTGTTTCTGATTGTTGTTTTCGCTTAAGCCTAAAATTGTCATGGTCTGGTTTAAGAGTTTGTGATCGGCATTTTGTTGCTCATAATAGAACTCTCCATAGGTGAAAAATCCATTAACATCACAAATATTTTGGAGTACGCTCAATTCAATGTTAATATGTTCATTGAGCAGTTTAAGACGCGCCATACAGGAGTAAACAAATATTGATTCGCTTTTTTGGAGTGTTGTGTCTTTGTAGAGCTTATGTCCATATTGTAAAATTGTTTGCATATTTCCATATCCAAAGGTTACACGATCTCCCTCTTTTAGACTCCCTGCAAAACTTAGGGAGTCATCTGCATTGCGTCCAATGACTGCACGTGGTATGCTTAATCCCTCTTTTTTTATAATGAGTGGAAATTCAATACCGACATTAGGGAGTTCTCTGGCAACATCTTCTCCTAAGTATTTTCTGTAGATGGCAACTGCTTTTTGGTTGTCAATCTCATAAACGACATTTTTATTGGCTTTTGTGATAGTCATTGTTTTACCAATATGTTCCCATCCAAAACTTGCATTGGTCGCGACTGTTAAATTTTCATTGTAGAGCAGGGCTATTACTACTCCCTCTGTTAAAATAACTTTTTCTGTAAAGACAATAGTCTGTGAAAATTTGGAGTTGTCGCCGGCAAGACCACCGGCAATAATAAGGTGCGGATTATACTCCTTAAAAGCGTTGAGATACTCTTCTCCATTGATATGCAATCCATCTGCAAAGCTTATAGCAACTTTCGCCGATCTTTTTGGATTAAATTGTTTGACAAGTTGTACCCCTGTAGCATAACTATTTTCCTGCTTTTCAATAGCATAGGTTTCAATATCTGTCTCTTGAAAGAGAGAAAAGGAGAGTATTGTTGAGTTTGTTTGTGCATTTGCATTGAAAATTTCACCGGCAGTCGTTGCTCCAATAACTTTTGCATGCGGGATAAGTTTCTGGATTGTTTGGAGTAGATTTTCGATAAAACCAAGATCACAGTAAGCCGTAAAGATCTGTAGAAGAATGTTTTTGTGAAGTGCTATTTGATTGTTTTGAATAAAATGTTTTAAGGAATCAGCAGATTTATATTGCGTTGTAAGCGTTTTCACTGCATCTCCTCTCTGGCTGCTTAGAGTGGTTGTGGCTTGCCAAAATGGTAGCCTTGTGAGAAATCGACACCAAGATCATGCAAGATCTTATAGATATTTTCATTCTCAACATATTCACCGACTGTTTGAATATTCTGTTTTTTTGCGAAATTGACAATAGTTTCTACTACATTAAAAGAGTAGGGATCGTGTTCTATATTTTTAATTAAACCACCATCAATTTTGATAATATCAGGTTGGTAGTCCAAAAGTCTCTCAAAATTTGAATAACCGCTTCCAAAATCATCAATTGCAATTTTGACACCATACTTTTTGACACTGACGATAAACTTTTTAATAATGCGAAAATCTTTCATCTCCTCATCTTCTAAAAGTTCAAAAATGACTCTGTGCGCATGTTCTTTATGCTCTTTTAAAAGTTCTAAAATATATATCTGTGTTCTCTGCTTTTCAATATCTATAGCAGAGAGATTAATTGAGATCTCTTTGTCACAGTTTCTTAAAACAGTAAAAGCCTGCTCTAAAACTTTTTGTGTAATTTGATAGTAATATTTTCCTTTTTTTGCAATCTCTAAAAAATAGAGAGGTGGTAATACTTTTTTACTCTGTGTTACAAGTCTGACGAGCGTCTCATATTTTGATATCTCTTGCGTTTGGTTATCAATAATTGGTTGAAAATAGGCAACAATTTGATCTGTTTCAAGTGCATCTTTGATCATCTTGAGCGTGTTGAGATTGTTTTGTGCCTCTTTTCTCTCCAGTTCGATCAAGTTATTGGCAAAAATAAAATTTTGTTTTGTTTTTTCGAGCTCTTTGAGTCCGTATTTTGCATTTTCATAGCTGTTGTCGCCATGAGAGAGACTAATAATAACCGAAATATCATAAGCAAAACCATCTAATTCAATAACTGCATCATTAATCTTTTGCTGTGCACTCAAAAGAGCATTTTCCAACTCTCTATCACTACTTTTGCACTCTGATTTCTCTTTTGTTAAGGCATATTCGCCATCGCCTAAGAGAAAGATCTCTTTAAAAGGGAGTTTCTCGCCTATATATTTTAGAAGAATATTGCGGAATTTCTCTTCAAGTTCAGTAGAGAGATCTTGTCCGTAATATTTTTCAATATCATCAAAATTTTCTATTTTGACAAGAATAACTATATACTCTTGTGAGTTTTTTGTAATATCAACAAGGCGTTTACGTTGATCCATAGTATTGGTAATGTCATTTTTAATGGAGATATACTCGACAATTTCACCATTCATATTTAAAACAGGTTTTATGGCTGTTTCTATGTAGAAAGTATGCCCATATTTACTTCTGTTTTTTAAAATACCTTTCCAGATCGTTTTTTTGTTTTTAATGGTATCCCATAGATCTTGATATATTTTTGGATCGGTATTTGGATATTTAAAGATATTATGATTTTTATTGATGAGTTCTTCACAACTATATTCAGAAAGTTTACAATAGGCTTCGTTGACATAGGTGATCTTTCCGTCTGCATCTGTTTTAGAAATAATTGTACTAATATCTGTAACATCCTGATATTGTTGTAAGAGATAGACTTCGCTAATAATTTTTAATTTTTCAACAATCTTTTTAAGGGCTTCTACAAACTGTGAGAGATCAATTGGTTTGAGAAGGTATCCATCAACACCGAGTTTAATACTGTCCATGAAAAAACCAGACTCATTATAAGCAGAGAGTACCAAAATAGGGATATCTTTATCTAGCTCCCTGATCTTCTTTGTCATCTCCAAGCCGTTGAGGCGTGGCATATTGATATCGGTAATGATCATATCTACACTCTCTTTTGTGTACTGTTCAAAACCATCTTGTCCGTCAACACCAACGATAACTTCTTCAAAAAACTCTTCAAACACAGCCAGTGTTGCTTCTCTGGCGAGTTGATTGTCCTCAACATAGAGGAGTTTGAGATTTTTTGAGTAACCGATAATATCAGCTATATTTTTCATCATAATCTCTCTTTCAAAGCCATTTTATTGGTTCTCATATTAAAAGACGGTTAAAGAATTATTTTTTATTCTTTTTAAATAATTTTTGTAAACAATTGGGAGTAAAAGAGACCATTGGTACGTGTTGACGGTAAGATGCATACTCATTTGTGAATTTTCGTTTAACTTCCATCTCTTCAAAAACAGTTACCATAAAAATAATAAAGAGCATCTCTAAAGGAGCAATGATAGTAATAAACGTTGGGCTTCCAAGTAGTAGTGCCCAGCCAAGCGGCAAGAGTGTTAAACCAAAGAGCATAGGATGGCGCATACAGCTGTAAATGCCGCTTGTAACAAGTTTGTTTGTTTCAAGTCGTGGAATATCACCCTCTCTCCCTTTGCTGAGTTCACGACCTCCATTGGCCGCTGCACGAAAAGCTAAGAGTGTAATCAGCAGACCAAACAACGCTGAGACAAGATGAAAAAAGAGGGAGTGAAAAAGAGCGGAGTTTTTATCGAAATAGATACTTAAAATTGCTCCTCCAAGGAGCATAACAAGCCATAAAAAAATGCGAATGACAACAGAAACAGAGGTCTTTATCTTCATATAAAACTCCTAAAAGATAAAATGCCAAAGCAGTTTGAGTGCTAAGGTATAGAGAATGAGTGCCATCAATTTTTTTATCTGTTTTTGTTCAAGTTTAAAGTGCATCATATAGTTGCCAATATATCCACCTGCAATGGCAGAGAGTGAAACTGTTGCTAAAAGCATCCAATCAAGCGGTACATACGAAGCATAGGTAAAAAAGCTTCCTAATGCTGAAAATGGTACAACAAAACTAACTGCAACGGCTACTTTTTTTGGCTCAAAACCAAGAAGTGTTAAAAGCGGAATTAAGATATTTCCTCCTCCTACACCTAAAAGTCCGGCAAGAAAACCGACAATACCACCAACAAGAAAGAGCGCAGCTTTAGAAGTAACCTGAAAAAGTGCTTTTTTCTTTCCAAACATCATCATACTTGCTGAGTAAAATAGCATAATCATATAGAAAGCTTTTACATACTCTTCATTAATAAAGCTACTACTGTAAGCTCCAAGTGGTGCAAAAAGAAGCATCATAATGGCAATAGGTGCAACAAAACTGTACTCAACAGCTTTTCGTTTTATGTTCATAACACTTGATGTTATAGTCGTTGAAGCACCTGCAAAGAGACCGACGGCTTTTGCTACAGTAAAGTCAAGACCTAGAAAGTTGAGTATTGGAATAATTGCAACACCGGCACCTGCTCCTCCCATTGAAAAGAGAATAGAGAGGACAAAGGTGATAGCGCCGAAAATAATGTAGTCATTCATTACGGTATGCTAGGTGGTGTTATTTTTTTGCCTAAAAGGGCATAACTTTTACCGACACGGGCAAGTGGTTCATAATCAAGTGTTATGCGTTCTTTATCAGTGATGATAGTATCATCAATATATTGTGCTTTGATCTCTACAACAAGAGGAATTGTTTGAGATCCTTTAAGATCTATCTCTTGGTAAAGTTCACAGAAAAATGCACTAGGAACACCTTTTACCATTGGAGGGAAACTCTCAAGGATTGTTTCCGTTTCTATGTTAAATGCTTCTGCTTCACTTACATTTGCATCTAACTCTTTGGAGCTAAAGTGCATTGCATTGAGGTGTGCTTCATCTACCATACAAATAGTACATTTTTTTGTTTCACGTAGGTTTTTAAGTGTATCTTTTTGTGTACCGTCACTTTTATGTCCGACACTGACCATCATTGTAGGAGGCTCTGAACTAAGCCCCATAAAATAGCTAAAAGGAGCAATGTTAAGAGTACCTTTTTCATCTTGCGTGAGAATCCATGCAATTGGTCTTGGGATAATGGTTTGTGCCATAAGTTGATAGCGTTGTGTGAGTGCTTTATCTGCATAGTCAACTAGCATTTTAAAGCCCTACGATATGTTTGATATTATCAAGCATACCATGTTTTTCATCTGTTGTCTGTTCCTCTTTTTGTTCTTTCTCTGCTTCCTCTTTTGGTCCTGTGTAGAGATCATCAGGAATAGTATTTTCAGGAGAACCGTCAACATTGACAACTTCAAGTGCAGGATGCAGGAGTTCACGCAGTTTTCTTTGAACTACCATTTTGGTTGTCATGAGACTCATGGAACAACCACCGCATGCACCGGTTAATGTTATATAAACAACACCGTTTTTGACCCCTAAGAGAGTAATACCTCCACCATGTGAGTTTACATATTCACTTACTTTTGGAATATAGTTTTTAACAGCATCATATAAATCTTCATCTAAAAATTGCATTTTTTAAGACCTTCTTTGATATTTGTAAAATTATAATAGATTTTATTTAAGATAATCTTGTCTAATTATTATAATTATAAGCTCTTATCCTAATCTACAACTTTTATTAAAATTGAATTCAAACAAAAGAAAAAAAATTAAGATTTTGAATTAATTATGATATAATCGTTTAAAATGAGTTTAGTAGGAGTAGCAATGCAATTTCATAAATTAATAATCATTTTTTTATTTGTAGTTTCTCTCTTTGGAGAAAGCGTACCAACATCGACTATTCCTGCTGTTGTTCCTCTCTCTTGGTTACAAAAACATTATAATGATACAAACCTTGTTCTTATTGATGTTCGTGATCCGAAAATTTTTGCAAAAGGGCACCTCAAACGTGCAGTTAATATTCCTGCTATGCAAAAACTTTTTGTTGGTAAACATTATATGATGCCTAAACTCGATGCTCTAAAAGAGCTCTTTAGCAATGCCGGTATCGAGAATGACTCGCTTGTGGTTGTTTATGGCGGTGACAACCCAATTTGGGCAGCACGATTTTACTGGATTAGTGAGGTACTTGGTCATGATAATGTCGGTCTCTTAAAAGTAGGTTATGGTAATTGGAAAGAGGGCGCTCTTGCTACAACTACAAAACAATATCATCCAAAAAGAAGTAATTTTATTCCAAGAATTGACAATACAAAACTCGCTACAAAATTAAGTACTTTAATAGCAATAGGTAATAAAACTATTATAGACGGACGTCCTGATGCTTTTTATAAAGGTGAAAAATCACATGCAAAACGTCATGGACATATTCCTTCTGCACTCAATTATCCCGGTTCGCAAAATTATACTCATGCGGCAAAAGGGACAACAATGAAAGATTTTTCAGAGTTGAAAAGTCTTTATAAAAAGTTGCCTAAATCCAAACCTATTATTCTCTACTGTGAAGATGGTGCAGATGCTGCACTGAACTTTTTAATTTTACAAAATTTAGGGTACAAAGTCTCTGTATATGACGGATCTTGGTTGGAGTGGGGGAATGATACAAATCTCCCTATTGAGAAATGAATACGGCACGCTATAAAGGCTCCATACAGAAGAAACTAACGTTTCAGATTCTCTCTATTGTTGTGACGATGGGAATTCTTGGTTATATTGTTTTTCTGATGGTCTATTTAAAAAAACAAGATAATGAGAGTCGTGAACTTGCCCAAACCGTCAGTCACGTTGTTTCGCAAGATCTTGCAAAACTTATTTTATTAAAAGATTTGGCAACGGCTGCAGATATTAGCTCCAAGCTTCACTCCTTTAAAAAAATTCAGAGTGTTGTGCTCTATAAAAACAACGGTGAAGCGATCTACCAATATTCCAAAGATAATAAAAATTTTAAAATTCCACCTGTTATCAAGCACTATATGACAAAAAAAGAGGCAGATGAGTGCATACTCTATCTGCCAATATCGTATCAAAATGTTCCATTGGGTTATATGCGTTTTAGCATTACTATTAAAACAGTTGCAGATATTGTAAAACACGATTCTGCCTATTTGCTTTTTTTCCTGCTTTTGTTAATACTATTCTCTTATGTAGCAGCACTCTATAAATCAAGACAGTTTACACGATCGATTTTAAAACTTGTTGACTTTTTAGATACGTTTAATTTTACAAATTTTTCTGAAAATCGACGTATCTATAATGATGAAGAGGATAATGAGTTTGGAAAGCTCTACGAAGAGATCAATATTTTATTAGATAAAATAGAGGAGTTTAACAAAAAGCAACAAGTTGCAGCAGTTGCTTTTAATATTCAAAGTGCCATTATTATTACAGACAGAAATATGCGTATTTTACAGGTAAATAGCGCTTATACAAAAATTACGGGTTATAGCTTTGATGAGGTAAAGGGTAAGCGCCCGCTTGTTCTACAGATGAAAATTGAGAGTCGGGAATATTATAAAAATATCTATAGAGAACTCGTTGCTAAAAAGTATTGGAGTGGTGAGATCCGTCACTATAAAAAGAGCGGAGAGATCTTTTATGAGTATTTGACTATTCAGGCTGTTTTAAATGCAGCAGAGAAAATTACACATTTTGTCTTCTCGTTTGAAGATATTACCGAAAAGAAAGAGGCTGAGCGAAAATTGCAATATCTTATGGAGTATGATGCCTTGACAGGTCTTCCGAATAAAGAGCTCTTTTTAAAGTCTATGCAAGAGAGAATTGATATAGAAAAAGAGCATGGTTGGCATCTGCTTTTTTATTTGAAAATAAAAGATTTTAAAGTTATAAACAGTATTTACGGTTACGAAAAAGGTGATCTTCTTTTAAAATATGTAGCCAATAAATTAAAACGTGAATTTTCAGAGAGTAGTCTTATTGCCAAGATAGGGGTGAGTGATTTTCTTTTGTGTTATCGATATATTGCACAAGAGAAGGAGCAAGCTATTAAAGAGATAGAACTTCTTTCTGAATATCTTTTTAGCCTCTTCTTGGAACCTTTCGATTTAGGTGGAAATTCAATTCATATTAACCTTTATGTAGGGATAAATCTCTACAGTTCTGAAGCGAAAGATGCTTCAGAACTTTTAAAACAGGCAAATATTGCTTTGGAAACAGCAATTGATAAAGATATGAGAGTGGCTTTTTACAATAAAGAGATAGAACTGCGTTCTCATTACTATTTTGATCTCTATGACGGTATGAAAGAGGCGCTTAAAAAAGAGCAGTTTGTTCTTTACTATCAACTTCAATATGACAAAGAACAAAAAGTATTTGGGGCAGAAGCACTTATTCGCTGGCAGCATCCAACCCGTGGGTTGATCGCACCAATGGAGTTTATACCTGTGGCAGAGAGAACAGACCTTATTGTAGAAATTGGGAACTGGGTATTGGATGCTGCCTGTAAACAGTTGGCTTTATGGCAGCATGATCCTCAAAAATCGAAATGGATTGTAGCAATTAACGTCAGTGCCAAACAGTTTAAAGAAGAGAACTTTATTACAGAAATTCAGAACAAAGTTGCCAAATATGGCATTGCATATAAAAATTTAAAAGTAGAGCTTTTAGAATCTGTGGTAGTTGAAAAGAAAGCCGAAGTCATTCAAAAGATGAAAAAATTACGTTCTTTGGGAGTATCTGTCTCTTTGGATGATTTTGGTACGGGTTACTCTTCGTTACAGTATCTTAAAGAGTTGCCTCTGAATCAGATTAAAATTGATCAGATATTTGTTCGTAATATGTTTGAGAGCGAAACAGACAGAGCTATTATTGAGAGCATTATCTTTTTAGGCGAAAAATTTGCCATTGATGTAATTGCTGAGGGTGTTGAGACCAAAGCACACTATGAGATGTTAAAAGAGATGGGATGTAACTTTTATCAGGGGTACTATTTTGCAAAACCACAACCAATTGAAAATTTAAACTGAAAATTTAGTTCATTTAGGATATAATCGCGTAATTTTATAAAAGAGAATATCAAATGAATGTCAGAGAAGAATTTCTAAAATTTTTTGAATCAAAAAACCACACACGAGTAGCATCTGCACCATTGGTACCGGATGATGCAACACTCCTTTTTAACAATGCGGGAATGGTTCCGTTTAAGTCAATTTTTACAGGTGAAGTTCCTCGACCGAAAAATCCCCGTGCAACATCATGCCAAACATGTATCCGTGCAGGCGGAAAACATAATGACCTTGAAAATGTCGGGCATACTGCCCGTCACCATACTTTCTTTGAGATGCTGGGTAACTTTAGTTTCGGAGACTACTTCAAAGAGGATGCTATTGCTTATGCATGGGAGTTTATTACAGAAGTTTTAAAACTTGAAAAAGAGAAACTCTGGGTAACAGTGCATGAGAGTGATGATGAAGCAGAAGCGCTTTGGAAAAGACATATTGCAGCCGATCGTATTATGCGTCTTGGTGATAAAGATAACTTCTGGTCTATGGGCGATACGGGACCGTGTGGACCGTGTAGTGAGATCTTTTATGATCAGGGAGCAGAGCACTTTAGCGGTCCTGAAGATTATATGGGCGGTGAGGGTGACAGATTTTTAGAGATCTGGAACCTTGTCTTTATGCAGTATGAGGTAAAGGTAAAAGGCGGTGAACGTATTGCGCTTGCAAAACCATCTATCGATACGGGAATGGGACTTGAACGTGTTGTTGCTATTAAAGAGGGTGCACTCTCTAATTATGGATCAAGTCTCTTTATGCCAATTATCCGTAAAGTAGAAGATCTTATCTCTAAAGAGTATTTCTATGCTACGGGTGCATCCTATCGTGTTATTGCCGATCACATTAGAACGGCTGTTTTTCTTCTTGCACAGGGTACAAACTTCTCCAATGAGGGGCGTGGTTATGTTCTGCGTCGTATCTTGCGCCGTGCTGTACGTCACGGATATCTTCTTGGTTTTCGTAAACCTTTTATGTATAAACTTGTCGATACTGTTGTGACAATTATGGGTGAAGAGTATGATTACCTAGAGAAAAAAGCAGCTGTTGTCAAAGAGCAGATTGAACTTGAAGAGGCACGCTTTTTCAAAACAATTGAGTCTGGAATCGCTCTTTTTAATATGGAGCTGCAAAATACCAAAGAGATATTTAGCGGTGAAGTTGCCTTTAAACTTTACGATACTTATGGTTTTCCTCTTGATTTGACAGAAGATATGCTTAAAGAGAAGGGTCTTAAACTTGATACAGAGAAGTTTGAAGCATTGATGAGTGAGCAGAGAAGTCGTGCGAAAGCTGCCTGGAAAGGGAGTGGTGATGATGCCGTCAGCGGTGATTTCAAAGAGCTTCTTGAAGAGTTTGGAGAGAATGAATTTATTGGATATGAGACAACACAGAGTGTCTCAAAGGTTTTAGCTCTTTTAGATGAGAACTACAGAAGAGTTGATCGTCTTGATATGGGCGAGAAGGGTTGGGTTTTACTTGATAAAACACCTTTTTATGCCGAAAGCGGTGGGCAGTGTGGTGATATCGGTGAGTTGAAATGCCGTGCAAAAGTTATTGATACAAAAAAATTCTTTGGTATGAACCTCTCTAAAATTGAGGTTACATCTTATGTAAAAACAGATGCAAATGTAGATGCGATAGTAGATATCTCTCGTAACGAGATTACAAAACACCACTCTGCAACACACCTGTTGCATGCTGTTTTATCAGATGTTTTAGGTGAACATATTTCACAGGCGGGATCGTTGGTGGAAGCCAATCGTCTGCGTTTTGATTTTTCCCATCCAAAGGCAGTTGAACATGCAGAGCTTGCAGAGATAGAGCAGCGTGTCAATGAACTTGTAGCCCGTGCACTTCCTGCAAAAACAGAAGTATTGCCAATAGAAGAGGCGAAAAAATCGGGTGCAAAAAGCCAGTTTGGTGAAAAGTACGGTGATGAGGTGCGTGTTGTCAGTTTTGGTGAAGCATCGGTTGAGTTTTGTGGTGGCGTGCATGTTGACAATACGGCAAATATCGGCTCATTTATTATTACAAAAGAGAGTGGTGTAAGTGCCGGTGTCCGTCGTATTGAAGCAGTTTGCGGTAAAGCGGCCTATGACTATTTCTGCCAGCAGAGAATTTTACTCAAAGAGGTTGAAAAAGAGGTGAAAAATCTGGATGTAATTGCAGGTATTCATCGTCTTAAAGCAACAGTCGAACAACTAAAAGATGAGGTTAAAGATCTTCAAAAAAGTACACAAGTGGCTATAGAAGCAGATAATATAAATGGTGTTGCTGTTGTTGTTGATGAGTTAGCAAGCGGTGACATTAAAGCAAAGATTGATGAGTTGAAAAATCAAAATGAAAAACTCTGTGCAATGCTCTTTCAGGTAAAAGGGGATAAAGTTCTTATTGCTGCGGGTGTTAAAGGGTGTGATGCCAAAGCGGGTGAGTGGATCAAAAAAATTGCTCCTATCTTAGGCGGAGGCGGCGGCGGTCGTCCTGATTTTGCCCAAGCAGGCGGAAAAGACAAAACAAAACTTCCTGAGGCAAAAAAAGAAGCACGTGCCTTTATTGAAGAGGTTCTTTCTTAATGATCGCTTTTGTGCTTGAAAATAGAAATATTTTTATCTTTTTGCATGTAATCTCTGCGGTTATATGGGTCGGAGGAATGATTGCAATGCGTTTTGCGGCACACTACTCTTTTGTTGCTATTGTAAACCCGCAAGATAGACTTGAAAAGAGTTCTGCAGCACTAAAACGACTCTTTTATATTGTTATGCCTTTTGTTCTGCTTTTGGCAGCAACAGGTGCACTTTTAACTGTTGCTTATGGTATTAAATATACTCCTTATCACTATCTTACACATATAAAAGAGGGGATTTGGGGTGTGATGTTTATGAATCTTGTTATGATGATGATTCGTCGTGCCAAAGCAGATCAGGCAATGCAAAGAGGTGATTTTCATGAGGCAAGAGCACTCCTTGGTATGATTAGTAAATATATGGTACCGGTGAATATTGTTTTGGGTGTTGTTGCAATATTCTTCGGTACACTTCTGAGAAGTTATTTATAAGAAAAAGGCATATATGATGCAGAGTGATTTAAAAAAATATTTTGTAGATGATATTATTTATGATGATACAGAAGTTATTTTTGTTTTAGAATCACCCCATACCCAAGAGGTTAAAAACGGCTATCCTGTGGCAGGCAAAAGCGGTGTTGATATGTCTCTTGTTCTCTTTGATGTTGCAGAACCGTTTGGTAAACTTATCAATGAACATAAACTTCCACATTTGGGATTATGTAACATCTCCAACTATCCACTTCAAAAATCAGCATATGATCCAGCAGACAGAGATGCAAAAGTTTTAGAATTTTTTGAGACGATCCGTCAAAATCCAAAACCGAGAAAGAGTATAAAAGGCGGTATTAACCTCGTCATAGAAAAGATGCTGACTAACTTTAAAGGGCGCCTTGAAAAACATAAAGATAAAAAGATTGTACTGTGTGGAAGATTTGCTCAAAATGCTTTTGATGCCGTTTTTCGTGATGATGAGTTTCGTGCTGTTTTACGTGTTCCTCATCCCTCTTTTAATAACTGGAGGAAAGCACGCTACTCTGATGATATAGAAGCACTTAAAAGGTTTATTGTATGTTAAGACTTGCCTCTTCTTCTGAGACTCGAGCCATGCTTTTAAGAGAGGCGGGAATTGCTTTTATTCAAGAGAGTGTTGATTTTGATGAAGAGAGTATTGTCGCATCTTCTCCTAAAAACTTTGTTTATCAGGCAACAGTAGGAAAGTATGAAGCAAATTTCAAGGCTTTTGGTATTGATGATTGTGCACTTTTAGTTGCTGATACCGTAGTAACTTCGCAAAATCAGATACTTAGAAAAGCAAAATGTATTGATGATGCTCGTAATATTTTAATGATGCAAAGTGATAGTGTAACCAGTATTATTACCTGTTTTATTTATCATGCAAAAGATAGAAAAATTGTAGATATTTCACAAACAGACTATATTTTTGATGCTTTTGAACCTGATGATCTAGAAGCGTATCTTGAGAGTGGAGAGTGGCGAGGCAAAGCGGGTGCCTGTATGGTTGAAGGCTTTTGTAAGCCTTATATAAAAGAGGTTCGGGGTTATGAAAGTACAGCTATGGGTTTGAGTATTGAAGTCTTGCAATGCTTTGGGGAGCTTTGATGTCTTTTTATGCAAAAGAGTTGGCTGCACTGAAGCGAAGCGGACGTTATAGAGAACGGCATATTAACAGAGCTGTCTTGAAAGATTTTGCATCGAATGACTATCTTGGTCTTGCTGATACAAAAGAGCTTCATGAAGCAACATGCCGTGAACTCTCTTTAGAGAGTACGCATGCGGCAAAAGCCTCTATGCTGGTAAACGGATACCATCCGATTCATAAAAATTTTGAAGAAGCACTTGCTGCTGCCAATGGCTTTGAAGAAGCAGTTGTACTCGGCAGTGGTTTTAATGCCAATATTGCACTGATTGAGGCACTTGTTCGTAAGGGCGATAAACTTTTTATGGATGAACTCTATCACGCTTCGGGTGTTTTAGCATCGCAACTCCATGGTATGGATGTTACATTTTTTAAACATAATGATATGGAGGAGTTAGAGACTCTTTTGAAAAACTCCTCTGCAAAACGAAATATTGTAGCAGTGGAGGGGATCTATTCAATGGAGGGAGATCTGTGTGCAAAAGAGATCTTCTCTATTGCCGATCGCTATGAAGCGATTTTAATTGTTGATGAAGCACACAGCAGCGGTGTTGTCGGCAGACGTTTGATGGGTGTTTATGAGTATTATGACATTGAAGTTGCCCCTAATCATATTAAAATGGGAACACTTGGAAAAGCATATGGCAGTTTTGGTGCTTATATTTTGGCATCACAGCATATTATTGACTATCTCATTAATAGAGCCAAACCTATTATCTATGCAACGGCACTCTCTCTTTATGATACACTGCTTGCGCAGAATGCACTTAACTATATTTTAAATAATTATGAGCAGTTGCATAAGGATATTATCCGTCGTAAAAAGATTGTTTATGATACTTTAGGTATTAATATTGCCGGTTTGATTGTCCCTATTTGTGTGGGTGATAACAGAAGAGTTATAGAGATTAAAGAAGAGCTGTTGCTTCAAGGGTATGAAGTGGGTGCAATCCGTCAACCGACAGTTCCAAGTGCAATAATTCGGCTTATAGCACGCTTGGGAGAATCTGATGCAGATCTCTTGCATATTTGCAAAGTATTGGCAAAAATAGTATGATTCGGGTTAAAAAACTAGAAATCGTTTTAAATAATGAAAAATTAGTTGATATTGACTTTAAAATTGAGGAGTCATTAGCACTGATTGGGCAGAGTGGAAGCGGTAAAAGTTTAACACTTAAAGCTCTTTTGGGTATGTTACCAAAAGATATGGAGTTTACGCTTGATATTGAGAGTGCATTTGCACTTAAAGCAGGTCAAACCATTGGTTTTGTGCCGCAAAATCCCTTTACGGCGCTCTCTGCATTAACAAAAATAAAAAAACAGTTTTTTGTTTCTGAGGCACGTGTTGCAGAGCTGTTTGATGAACTTGGATTGGATCGGGATCTGCTTAACAGATATGCACCGGAGCTTTCAGGTGGGCAACTCCAAAGAGTTGTTATTGCAATGGCACTTGAGAAGCGTCCGAAATTATTACTTTTAGATGAACCGACAACAGCGCTTGACCCGGCTACAAAAGTAGTGATTTTAAATTTACTAAAAAAATTACAAAAAAAAGAGAATTTTTTAATGCTTTTTGTAACACATGATATTCTTTCAGCAGAAAATCTCTGTAGAGAGACAGCAGTTATCAAAGCAGGAAAAATTATCGAATATGGTCTTACAAAAGAGCTGATAGCTGCACCAAAAGAACCATATACAAAAACATTAATTGATGCAAATTTTGCAAATAGGAATTTTAGAACATGATCAAAAAAATATTTTTTACCCTTCTTTTCTTAGGAATATTATCACCATTCGCACTTGTTGGATATTACTATTTTAATTATAAATATGATATCTCTTCGTTGACAAACTATCATCCGGCACAAACAAGTAGAATATATGATAAAAATGGAGAGAAAATTGCTAATATCTTTGATAAAAAACATCGTTACTATGCTCCTTTTAATGAGATTCCTCCACGTGCGATAGAAGCGCTCGTTGCTATTGAAGATACAACATTTTTTGAACATTCCGGTGTGAATTTTGATGCTATTTTTAGAGCATTTATAAAAGACCTCAAAGCGAGAAAAATGGTCGAGGGTGCGAGTACAATTACACAGCAGTTGGTAAAAAACAAATTATTAACTAGAGAGAAGAAAATTTCAAGAAAAATTAAAGAACTGATCTACTCTTTTAAAGTAGAACAGGCTTTAACAAAAGAGCAAATTTTAGAACGTTATCTTAACGAGATCTATTTTGGACATGGTTATTACGGCATTAAAACAGCAGCTGATGGCTATTTTCATAAAAAACTTTCCGACCTGACACTCAAAGAGATAGCAATTTTAGTAGGACTTCCAAAAGCACCAAGTACCTATGCACCGACAAAAAATTACGAAATATCGATGGGGCGTGCAAATCGTGTAGTTACACGGATGCATACACTTGGATGGATTGATGATGCAACTTTTGAAAAAGCACTTGCAGAGCGTCCTAAAGTATATGATGATACATTAACACAAAACAGAGCACCATTTGTTGTTGATGAAGTTGTGAGACGCCTGAAAGGGATGGGTATAACAGATATTAAAACCGGTGGTTATGAGATCCATACGACCATTGATCTTCGTTTGCAAAATGCAGGGAGAGAATCATTGAAGTATGCATATGATCTTGCAATCAAACGAGCACAGAAGTATCATCAAGAAGATCTTCAAAAAGCAAAACGTTACAGACGATATGAAGTACAAGATGTGAATCTTTCTCAGCTTAATGGGGCACTTGTCTCTCTTGATAATAAAACAGGGGATATTTTAGCACTTGTGGGGTCAGTAGATTATACTAAGAGTTCTTATAATCGTGCTACGCAGGGAAAAAGACAGCCAGGTTCCGCATTTAAGCCGTTTATTTATCAGGTTGCACTTGATCTAGGATACTCTGGAGCTTCTCAGCTTGTTGATATTGCCAAGACATATGAATATGAAAAAAATGGTAAAACATTGAAATGGCAACCAAAAAACTATGAAAAAAATTATGAGGGACTTATTACATTACGAGATGCTTTGGTGCACTCACGAAATCTTGCAACAATTAATCTTGTTAATGAGATCGGCCTCAAAGAGTTAATTCATGGTTTGAAAAAGTTTCATATTAAAAATTTACCAAACGATCTTTCTATCTCTCTTGGAACAATGTCTCTCTCTCCATTGGAACTTGCGCAATATTACACTTCATTTTCCAATATGGGAGTTGAGATGGTTCCACATTTGATTAATTCTATTGAGCAAAACGGAGACCAGCTGTATCAAAAAGAGCTTATTTCGTATAAAGTAACAGAACCGACACAAGCTTTTATTATGACAACTATTTTAGAAGATGTCGTAAAACGTGGAACAGGTCGTCGTGCAAATGTACGCGGTATTGAAGTTGCCGGTAAAACAGGAACAACCAATAAAAATGTTGATGCTTGGTTTGCCGGATACTCTCCTAGCATTGAGACAGTTGTCTGGTTTGGTAATGATAATAATACACCAATGTATCATAAAGAGGTTGGAGGGCGTGTAAGTGGACCGGCTTTCTCTCACTACTATAGTGATCTTTTAAAACTCTATCCACAGGTGAAAAGAAAATTTGATGAGCCTAAAGGTATTATTGAAGTAGAGATCAATGGTAGAAAAGAGTATTTTAGTAATATCTCAAAGCCACCAAGAAGAGAGCAGGTGGCAGACCCGCAAGAGGAGCTTCTCTTTTAAGAGAAAGCTCTATTGAGTGCGCAAAACATCGCCTTAACAGACGCTACAGTGATGTCGTTGTCTGCACCGACACCAAAGCATGAAAGAATTTCTTTGCTCTGGATTTCTATATAAGCAACTGCTTTTGCAGAGCTTTGATCGCCGCAAGAGTGTTCTGAGTATGATTTCACTTTAAAATCATTTTCATACTCTTGCATCAGTGCATTTTTGCAAGCATCTATAGGACCGTTTCCTCTCCCTTGAGAAGTTATCTCTCTGCCTTTATAACTGTAGCTTAAAGTGCATGTTGACTCTCCGTTATCTGAGTTTAAGGAGAGATCTTTAAAGCTGATATGTTCTTTTATTCTAAAGTAGGTATTTTTAAAAACTTCTAAGATCTCTTCTGGAGAGAGTTCTCTTCCTTTTTCATCACTGAGTGCCTGTACAGCACGTCCAATTTCCGGGTGCATTGCTTTTGGTAGGTGGTAACCATAGTTTTTCTCTAAAATATATGCTACACCGCCTTTCCCTGATTGGGAATTAATACGGATAATAGATTCATATGTGCGACCAACATCGGCAGGATCAATTGGAAGGTATGGAACTTCCCAAAAAGGATCTTCTTTCGCCTCTTGATAAGCAAGCCCTTTGTTAATGGCATCTTGATGTGAACCTGAAAATGCTGTATAGACAAGTTCTCCTACATAAGGGTGTCTTGGATGTGTTGGTAATTCTGTTACATGCTCTACGACTTTGACAACTTCGTTTACATCAGAAAAATCCAAACCGCTATCAATTCCTTGTGTTGTCATATTAAGTGCAAGGGTTATAATGTCAACATTTCCTGTTCGCTCACCGTTGCTTAACAATGTCCCCTCAACACGATCTGCACCGGCTAAAAGAGCAAGTTCTGTTGCCGCAACAGAGGTACCTCTATCATTATGTGTATGTGTTGAGATAATAACATTCTCACGATTATCAAGATGTCTTGTCATCCATTCAATTTGATCAGCATAGATATTTGGTGTTGCCATCTCCACGGTTGCCGGAAGGTTTATAATCACTTGTCTATCGCTGTTTATACCCCAACGAGCTGTCACTTCATTTGAAATTTTTGCTGCAAACTCTAACTCTGTTCCTGTAAAACTCTCAGGTGAATACTCTAAAAATATCTTACCGTCATGATTGGCTTCATATTTTTTAACCAAATCTACACCCTCTAATGCTAAAGCAATGATCTCCTCTTTACTCTTTGCAAAGACTATTTTTCGTTGAGCAATTGATGTTGAATTGTAAAGGTGAACAGTTGCTTTTTTAACACCTTTAAGGGCTTCAAATGTTTTTGCTATTAAATGCTCACGAGCTTGAACAAGTACCTGTACGGTTACATCATCAGGAATAAGATTCTCATCAACAAGGCGACGTAAAAAGTCAAATTCTATTTTAGATGCAGAGGGAAATCCAACCTCTATCTCTTTAAAACCGAGTTTGAGTAAGAGTGCAAAAAGTTCAAGTTTTTTATTCATATCCATTGGATTGATCAGTGCTTGATTTCCGTCACGCAAATCAACACTACACCAACGGGGTGCTTTTGTTATGGTATTGTCAGGCCATTTTCTATCTGGCAAATCTATTTTTGGATAGGGTCTATATTTCCCTTTTGGAATATGATTCATTATGAATCCTTTACTTGAAATTTTTGATAGCATACTCTTACATAACTATCGTGGCGAAATTATAGCGAATTTGAAACTTTTTAAGAAGAGGAAATAGAGTTAGTTTATATTTTAAAGGATAAAAATTATCTTTTGAAGAGAAAGAGGCTAATCTTTCTCTTTGTGCTCACCAAAAGTATTTTTAAGACCTTGAATAAGTTCTTCTTTTTCGGCTTTTGTAAGTTTTGCTTTAGGATGTGCTAAAAGATAAGAGCTAAGTGGCATATCTCCCTCTTCAATCTCTTCTACAGCTTCATCACCCTTGTTCTTTTTCTGAATACCCCACATGGAAACATTTAAGTGCTCTCTTCCTTCATCAACGTGAGCAGCAACAAACCATGATACAGGAGCGATATTACTATAACTAGGCCATTTTGTCTCATTAGAGTGACAATCACCACATGAACGCATAAAGAGCTCTTTTGTTCTTGGTGTATCCCATTTTGGTTGAGCTTCAACTTTAGGGTTTGTATGATCTTTACCATAGGGAACAAACTGAATAGCAATAAAAAGTGCTACGACTGTAATAATAATTTTTTTGAACATTTTTTTCCTTTTATTCGTAATGTATGATGACTTTTTCTACAAAAGGCATCTCTTTTTTGATTTTTTCTTCTAACTGGTGGGCAAAATCATGTGCCTCTTTAAGAGAGTCTGTTTTTAGATTAAGATCTAAATGAACAAATTTAAAACTTCCTGCATTTCGACCTGTAATGGCATTTGTCTGCTCGATTTCATTTTCATTATCAAGAATATTTCTAATTTTATCAATACTTTCATGATCTAATGAAGCATCTAAAAGAACTTTTATAGACTCTTTTAGTATTTCAAAACCACTATGAAAAATAAAATAGACAACAATAATAACAGCTATCTTTTCTATTATAACATAACCGAAGTATTGACCAAGTACACCGACAAATACGACAAGTGCAGTATAAAAATCACTCTTAATATGTTCTGCATCTGCCATAAGACTTGGTGAATTGAGTTGTATCGCCATCTTTTTCTCATACATAGAGTAAAAGTAGGTAATAGCTACTGTTAATCCTAAAACAATAAGGGCGATCCATAAATTTTTAATCTCTTGAATCTCTCCAAAAAGGACATCTTTTGCTATTTCATAGCCTGCAAAAAAGATGGCAAAAGCACTAATGAGTGCTACTAAATTTTCTACTTTATAGAGCCCTTGTGGAAAGAGTTCTGATTTTTTATTGGAGATAACTATACCTACATATACACTGAGTGATGCTGCCAAATCGGAGAGAGAGTGAATACCATCTGCTGTAAGTGCAGCACTTCCTGAGATCATTCCTCCTACAACTTTTATAAGAGCTAAAGTTGCATTTATGCCTATTGAGTAGAGAGAAATTTTCTTCTTTTGTGTGAAATTGAGTTGTTTTTTTTCTGACAATAGAAATTCCTTATTTAAAATAAAGATGAAAGTATATTATGAAGATGTTAATTTTTTATTAAGAGAGTGAAGTGAAAAAATATTTTATGTTGTTTTCTCCCATAAGAGGGAGAAAAAACTAACACTGGTAAGTAGTTTTAAATTCGTAAGCAGTTGGACGACCTTCATCAGGGAATACGTCACGTTCAAATTTATACCCTTGGTATGCATTGATCATTTTGTCTGTAAATACAGGTTTTAAGAACTCATTATCTTCAATAAGACCTTCAAGTGCTTCACGAAGTGTGTGTGGCATTTGTTGAATACCTTTTTCGCGGATCTCATCAAGTGTAAGTTCAAAGAGATCTTCATCCATTGGACCAACTGGAGTCATTTTATGTTTGATACCGTCAAGTCCTGCCATCATCATTGCAGCAAATGCAAGGTAAGGACAAGCAGTAGAGTCTGGGAATCTCATCTCAATACGAGTAGCTTTTTCACCTGCACCATATGGAATACGACAAGCGGCTGAACGGTTTTTAGCAGAGTATGTAAGAATACTTGGTGCTTCAAAGCCTGGAATAAGACGTTTATAAGAGTTTGTTGAAGCATTTGTAAATGCTGCAACTGCTTTGGCATGTTTGAAGATACCTGCTGTATAGTTAAGTGCTAACTCTGAAAGGTTACCGTAGTTTCCTTCTTTGTAGAAAAGGTTTTTACCATCTTTCCAAAGTGATTGGTGAACGTGCATACCGTTACCATTGTCACCATAGAGTGGTTTTGGCATAAATGTTGCAGTTTTACCGTTAAGGTGAGCAATCATTTTTACAACATATTTATATTTTTGAACATTGTCAGAAGCACCAATGATGTCAGAGAAAACAATACCGATTTCACCTTGACCTTGTGCAACTTCGTGGTGACCAAGAACAACTTCAAGACCAACTTGTTCTAAAACTTGCATCATTTCAGCACGCATATCTACCATAGAATCTGTTGGTGCAACTGGGAAGTAACCACCTTTTGTTCCTGGTCTGTGACCTGTATTATACATATCATCATAAGATGTATTAGAGTTCCACTCACCCTCTTCAGTATCTACTTTGTAACCTGCTTCATTGATACCATCAACAAATTGAACATCATCAAAAATAAAGAATTCATTTTCAGGACCAAAGTATGCAGCATCAGCAACACCGATCTCTTCAGCATGTTTGAGTGCTTTCTTAGCAATTGAACGAGGACATTTTTCATAAAGTTCTCCCTCATAGATATCATAGATATCACAAATGACAATAATAGTTGGATCAGCAGTAAAAGGATCTAAAAATGCTGTTGGAACATCTGGTTTTAAGATCATATCTGATTCATTAATTGGTTGCCATGCTTCAATTGAAGAACCATCAAATGGGAAACCGTTTTCAAGATTTTCAGCATTTACTGCACTCATACGGTAAGTAAGGTGGTGCCATGCACCTTTCATATCTGTAAATCTAAGATCTACAAATTGAACATCATTCTCTTCACAAAATGTAAAGAACTCTTCTATATTATTAACAAAATTTGCCATTAATTTTCTCCTGAAATTTATCTCCGTATAGTATATCGGATTTATAGATAATCCCCTCTTTATTTGTGATTAAAAAATAGGCATCTGGTTAATCTGTTTCATATAGTGATAGTTTTGCTTTTTGGGGTATGTGACTTTTAAAAATATATACGAAAGCTTGAACCTTCGTTCTCTTTACTTTTGACTTCAAGTTTAAATCCATGAAGATTGACAATATTGTTAACAAGAAAGAGTCCAAGTCCTAGTGAGTTGTTCCATTTGTTTGAGTTTGCTCTGTAAAATTTTTTGGTAATGTTTTCGAGATCTTTTTTTGCTATACCGACACCCGTATCGATCACCTCAAAATATTTTTTTGTTATATTAATATGTACTTCATCCTCTGAATATTTATAAGCATTTTCAAGTAGGTTTGCAATGACAATTCCAAAAAGTGTTTCATCAACTTGAATTTTTAAGTTATGTTCACCGATAATAATTGTCTCTCTGTTTTGGTAATTGATCTTTATGTTTTCAGTAGCCTCTTTGACCAGTTCATAAAGGTTACAAGTTTTTGTTTGTATCTTTTGTTGTTCGCTGTCAAGTTTAATTGAGAGTCGCAGTGTGTCAATAAGTGAACTGAGTTTTGCTCCGTTTTTATGGATCTTTTGGAGAAATTTTTTTCTAATATTTGGATTAATATCTGTATCATCAAGAAGTGTTTGCGAATAGCCGTTTACAACAGCAATAGGATTTTTAAATTCATGAGAAATGGCTGAGATAATATCATCTTTTTGTTTGTTTGCTCTTTGAAGGCGTTGGGTATATTTTGATTTTTGTTTCTCTTTTTTGACAATAATCTGTGATATCTTTGTTAAAAGGTTGGTAATATAGGCAAACTCTTGTGAGTAGTTTGAAGCGATATAGGTCTGTTTGTTCTTTTTTGTCAAAGAGGTTAAAAATTCTACTATTTTATTTGTCTCATAGGAGATCTCTTTGTTGATTTTATAGCTTACTGTAATAATAGCAATAAAGAAGAGAATAATAACAGCAAATATTTTCAATCCTAGGTATAAAATGGCTGTTTGAATACCATTAACCTCTTGTGAGAGTCGGATATAGACGGGATGATTATTGAGTTGTATTCTTTTTGCTACATAGAGTAAATCTTTATCGAGTGTTGTTGAGTGACGTAATTTATACCCCATACCATCTTCTCGTGCCTGTATAATTTCAGCACGATATTTATGGTTATCCATACTGTTTTTGTCACGATGTGACTCTGCTAAAATCTCACCATCTTCACTAATAACGGTAAGTCGCAGATGGAGTCTCTTTTTAACTTTAAGTGCTAGTTCATCTAAATTGGTATTTTTATTGATAGAGAGGGAGAGAAGTTCAGTATCTTGAGCCAGGGACTCTTTACTGGTTTGAATATAAAACTCATAGGTCCAGTAGTAAACGATCGCTCCGACTATAAGAAAAAGTGTAAGAAAAAGTGTTAAAAATTTTCTTAAAATAATTTGATGAAATTTTAACACTTTGACTTCTCCTATTTGTGGAAGTTCCCACCAATTTTAATATAAACTAAAAGGTTTGCTACAGCGATGGCACGAGAAGCAATTTTTTCACTTTTACGAAGTGCCCGTAGCATTTTATGGTACTTTTTAAAAGAGCTTGAACCCTCTGCTTGATCAATAAGGTTTCGCTCAATCATCTCATAGAGATCATCAGCTTTATTCTCTTCAATGAGAACCTCTTCATACATCTCTTGGAGTTCATCAACATCATCAATATTGATCATACCGACTGTTGTTTTAATGGCATTGACTGTTGAAGCCTGCATAGGGAGTGCATATTCATTGATCGTTTTGACATCAAGATCGTTGCAAACATCAGTAAAACCACGAATAAAACTCCGTGTATTGGCACAGGCACGAGAGAGCTCGTTTGTAATTTTGAGATAGGCAACAACTTGACGCAGATCTCTTGCTTCTGGTGTATAGAGTGCCAATATTTTAATAATACCATTGTCAATATCATCAGTTTTTGAACTGATGTTTTTAATGTAGCTTTTTGCTTCTGTGAATTTCTTTGTGTCGCAATCTTTTAATGCATCAAGAATTAACTCATTTGCCGTTACCAGACCTTCACCAATAGCGGTGATCTTGCTTTTTACTTCATTTAAACTTGTTTGAAATGTTGCTAACATAATGTATGCTCCTTTTTAGCCGAATCGACCTGTAATATAATCTTCTGTACGTTGTTCTTTTGGATTGAGGAAGATATGTTCCGTTTTATCATACTCAATGAGATCGCCTAAATACATAAAAGCGGTGTAGTCGCTAATACGGGATGCTTGCTGCATATTGTGTGTAACAATGGCGATCGATACATCTTTTTTGAGTTCAACAATTAGCTCTTCAATTGCTCCTGTTGAGATAGGATCAAGGGCTGATGTCGGTTCGTCAAAAAGAAGTACTTCAGGTTTGACAGCTACTGCACGTGCAATACAGAGACGTTGTTGTTGTCCACCGGAGAGTCCCATTGCCGATTTTTCAAGTCTATCTGAGACTTCACTCCAGAGTGCAGAACCTTTGAGTGCATGTTCAACTCTGTCTTGGAGTTCACTTTTATTTTTGATACCTGCAATTTTGAGTCCATAGGCGACATTGTCAAAAATACTCATTGGAAAAGGTGTCGGTTTTTGAAAAATCATTCCTACTTTTTGACGGAGTTCTATAAATTCATTCTCTTTTTTAATCTCTAAAATGTTTTTATATTTTCCGCTTACTTCATCCAAAAGCTCTATTTTTCCGTCATATTTATTTCCGGGGTAGAGATCGTGGATGCGGTTCATAGAGCGCAGGAGTGTCGATTTTCCACAACCACTTGGTCCGATGAGTGCTGTTATTTTATTTTTTTTGATCGGCAGGGTTATATTCTTTAATGATGGATGATCAACTCCAGGATATGTAAAAGAAAATTTTTTAATATTCATTACCGGCATAATTATTCTTCCTTATTTTTTATTTCTAGTGATAAATTTTCCAGTTAGGTTGATGATAAGAACCATAACTGTCAGTATAAAAGATGCAGCCCAAGCGAGATCTCTACTACTTGTTTGAACATCACTGGCAAGATCGTAGATACTTACACTGAGTGATGGAAAGGCATGCGTCAAATCAAGTGAAAAGTAGTTACTCGTTTGTGAGGTAAAAAGAAGTGGTGCAGTTTCACCGACTATACGGGCAAAAGCGAGTAAAATCCCTGTCATAATTCCTACTTTTGCAGATTTTATAACAATATCAAAGATAACTTTATACTTACTAGCCCCGAGTGCAATGCCTGCTTCACGAAGCTCTTTTGGAACAAGTGAGAGCATAGAGTCGGTTGTGCTGATAACAATAGGTATCATCATAATTGCCAAAGCAATAGAGCCTGCAAAACCACTCGTATGTCCTGTTGGAACAACAACTAAGGCATAAACGAACGCACCAATAACAATAGATGGTGCGGACATCATAATATCACTAAGATTACGAATGAGATTTGCATATCTTCCACGTCCATATTCACGAATGTAGATACCGGCAATCATCCCAAGAGGGATCCCGATTATGCTTGCCATTCCTGCTAAGATAAACTGTCCAATGATTAAGTTTCTTAGACCATTGTCTATAAGGTCATTGAGAAAAAGGCTGAAGTGAAAAGAGCTCAAACCTTTAATGAAGAGTGTCACAAGTATCCATGCTAAAAATGCAAGACCGAGAATTGCAGAGATCGTTGAGAGTATGAGGACTATTTTGTTGATGAGTAATCTTCTCATACATGAACCTTTCTAAGAAAATAAAATTTTGCAAAAGAGATAATTGCAAAACTCATAATAAAGAGGATAAGTGCAAGGTAGAAGAGTGAACTCATACCAAGACCGCTTGCCTCACCAAAGTTGTTTGCAAGTGCTACTGGAATAGTGATCGTCGGATCGGTTACTTTATGCGGAAGTTCAAAAATAGAACCTATAAGAAAAGCAACTGCCATAGTCTCACCGAGTGCACGACCAAGGGAGAGGATTATCGAACCGATGATCCCAACTTTGGAGTATGGAAAAATAACATCTTTTATAACTTCAAATTTTGTAGCACCAAGTGCATAGGCAGACTCTTTTAATATGTCAGGTGTTGTATTCATACTGTCTCTTGTAATTGCAGCCATAAAAGGAAGAATCATTACTCCTAGAACAAGTCCCGCTGTTAGCAGTGAGACCTGAAAACCACCAAAGAGATCAGCTACAATAGGTGCGAAGTAGTAAAGCCCCCACATTCCGAAAATAATACTTGGAATTGCTGCAAGAAGCTCAATAGCTCCTCCTACAAAAGTAGCGATCTTTTTTGGAGCTATTTCTGCTAAAAATATAGAGATACCCATAGCAATTGGCATTGCAAATAAAAGTGCTATAAGGGTTGACAAGATGGTGCCAACAAGAGGAACAAGCCCGCCGTAAATCGTTTTTGTCGGTACACTCTCTTCATCTTCATCCATTAGCATTGCATCGTCATCATCACCGAAATCATCAGGATTTACGGCATCATCTTCACTCTCAGCAGTCGCTTGTTGTGCTGTCTGCTGTTTTGGTTGGGAAGCATTTTCAAGAGGGACTTCTTTATTCCATGCAGGATCGACAATAAAGTGTAATCCAAACTCATTAATGGCAGGACGTGCTGCATTGAAGAGTGTAATGAATATTCCAAGCAAAATGATAAAGACCAAAGTTGCACTAGAAAAAGAGAGTTTTTGAAAGATTTTTTCCATTTAGTATCTCACGAGTAAAATTTCTATAATTATATAAAAATATAATTACAAAGAGATTACAAAGGAAGATATCCCTCTAAAAGAGAGATATTATGTGTAAAAAGAGTCGTTGAAAAAGGATTATTTAATCCCTTTTGCTGCCCAATACTTTCTGACTTTTGCAGTTAAAGAGTTCGGTAAAGGAACATAACCAAGACTAGATGCGATATCTGCACCGTTTTTGTATGACCAGTCAAAGAATGCTGTTATTTTTTTATCCATAGCTTTATGCTCTTTTGGAAGTAAAATAAATGTTGCAGCAACGATAGGGTAAGATTTTTTACCAGCTGGATCAGCGATAACTGCATAGAAATCTTTTCTTGGATCAAAGTTAGCTTTTGCAGCACTCTCCTGGAACGCTTTGAGTGATGGTTTTATGTAGTAACCCTCTCTGTTTTCTACCGTAGCCATTGAAATACCATTTGATTTTGCATCAGCATAATCCATATAACCGACAGAGTATGGAGTCTGTTTGATTAGTGCACCAACACCTGGGTTTCCTTTACCACCAACGTGGTGATCACCTGGCCATGTTACAGATTTTTTAGCACCGAAAGCTTTTCTCCACTCTAAGTTGCTTTTTGAAAGGTAGTATGTGAAGTTAAATGTTGTACCACTTGCATCTGAACGGTGTACGAAAGTTAATTTTTTGTGTGGTAATTTTGCATTTGGGTTTGACATAGTAATGAGTTTGTTATCCCAATATTTAATATGACCTAAAGCGATCTCAGCGATTGCAGCACGGCTTAGTTTGATATCCTTGTGATTTGGAATATTATATGCCATTGTGATAGCTCCCACAACTGCCGGAAATTGAAAAAGTTTATTTTTTTTCAAAGTTTTTGGTGTTAATGGTTTGTCACTTCCTCCAAAATTTGATTGACGCGCTTCAATATGCTTGATCCCCGCCCCAGAACCTTCACTGATATAGTCAATTTTGATTCCTGTCTCTTTGTTGTATGCTTTAATCCATTTTTGATATACACTATATGGAAAAGAAGCACCACTTCCTTTGATTACGTCGTTAGCACTAAGACCTGCAACTAATACTGAAGAAGCAAGAGCAATTTTGATCACTTTTGTCATTTTTTTACCTTTTTAATTTTAAGATACGAAATTATAAAATAGTTAGGTTACGAAAAGATTACAAACAGAAGCTTTATTTATATATACATTATATATGGGTTGGTTTGTTACAAAAACCGTGCGCTATTTTGTAATCTTTTCGTAACCTAACTATTATAAACTTCTCTCAATAAAACAAATGAAGGAAATAACAGATGAAAAAAATCGTTTTATCAGCTTTAGCTGCTTTAACTCTTAGTTCGGTTGCTGCAAATGCAGGTGTAACAAAATTATATCAAGATGAAAATGGTCAGGTTTTTACACAGCCAGCTCCGGGTCGCACATTGATTAAAACAGATACTCCTGTCTTTTCTCATGCAGATAAGTTGAAATTTTCAGGTCAAGCATTTATTGGGTATAAATATACTGATTATGCAACTTCTAAAGTTGAAAACAAACAAGATTTTGAAATTCGTCGTGGTTATTTTCAATTAAAAGCCTATCTTTTAGATGATCCAAAATCATACTATCGTGTTACTTTTGACTTGACAAGAGAGTCTGCACAAAATGCAAATACAAACGGAAGTATGATTGTTCGTGCAAAATATGCTTACTTAAACTTAAATGAAGTATTTAGTGCAACAAGTTTAGAGATTGGTCTTGCACACCGTCCATGGCATGATTACGAAGAGCACAACTCTTGGTTATATAGAAGTATCTCTGAAATTATGATTGAAAATCATAACTCAGCACACCTTTCAAGCTCTGCTGATTTTGGTGTAATGGCAAAAACAAGAACAAAATATTTTGATGCTGATTATGGTATTTTCAACGGTGAGGGGTATCACTCTGCACAAAACAGTAACGGTATGAGTTTAGAGTGGAGATTTACAGGGCATCTTCTTGGTACACACGGACACCCTGAAAAGACAACATATCTTGATGCATCGTTCTTTGGTCAATTAAATCAAAAACACTCTTTAAATGCTGTGACAAATCAAGAGGATGATCTTCACTTCTATGGTTTACATACAGTTTATAATCAACCATCATTTTTACTCTCTGCACAATATATATATTCTGAAGATACTTCAAGTAACTCATCTGCAACAGGTGCAGTATCTGCTGGTTCAGGAAGCGGATATAGTGTTAATGGTGCCTATCGTATGGGAAGTGAGCATCAATATAAACTCTTTGCAAGATATGATAACTGGACACCAGATGTAGTAGCAGGGGCAACGGAGTATTCAAAAATAACAGAGATTGCAGGGGTTGCTTGGAAACAAAACAGAAATGTTGAATGGGTTGCTAACGTTACAGTAAATGATAATGATTATGCAGCAGGCACAACAAACCCACACAGTGCATCATATATGCTTACAACACAAATAGATTTCTAATCTATTTGTAAAAACAAATTTCATTTTCTCCTATTTTGTTTAAGAGTGAAGCCCAAAAAGGGCTTCATGGCTAAACACCATCTACACGTAAAACTTTTGTATTTCCAACCATTAACTCAATAGTCATAAAAAATCTTTTAAATACAGACTCTTGTCTATATTCTAGGTTGTGTTTTTTACAGATATCTTTTACGATAGGTTGCATTTTTTGGTAAAAACTACTTGGCATATTTGGAAAGAGATGATGCTCTACCTGATAGTTTAAAAATCCATGTAAAAAGTCAATGAAATCAGTTCCAGTGTTATAATTTACACTTCCCATAATTTGACGAAGGTAGTATTCACCCTGTGTTTTATGTGGTGTTGAAAATTGATAGATATCTTCAGCAGAGTGATTTGGAACAATAACCAAAAATGAGTGTAGATTTGCAAAAAATTCACCAAGTACTAAAAAACCAAATGCTGTAAGAACTGCACTCCAACCCCATGGTAAGAAGAGAAGTGGAAGAAAAACAAACTGAAAAAGACCATATGGGAGAATGTACTCTTTCCATAACTCTTGACCTTTTTTTGTAAAAGGCGACCATTCGTAGCTCTGATTTCTTACATCATTCATATTTTTGTTATCTTTGTTTTCTAAAATTCTTTGTGTATTTGGTGCATAATATGCAAGTTTCCAAAAACCAGCAAAGATATAAACAACAGCATACTTCATCCACATAGGAATTTTGGATTCATGTAACCATTCAAGATTTTTTTCTACATTATCAGGGTCATCAAGTTCCCCTAAGTGGTAGTGGTGCATGATGTTGTGCTCATATGCCCAAGCATCAGGTTTGATCCAGTCAAGCCAATCAATATAACGTCTCCAACCTTTTGCAAAACCCGCTTTTGTATAACGGTATGGAATACCCTCTACCTTATCATATGCCCCATGTAAAATAGGGTGTGTAACATTTGACCAACGGGTAACATTCCCGACACCGATGAGGAATGAACCAAGAATACCAAAGAGCCAAAAATCAAGTGTTGACATCCCTGAATTATAAGTATTTAAAATTGTAACAGCCGCTACAAGAATAAAACCACTGATGGTGGCAATTCTTCCCCATCGTTCTAATTTTAAAAGATGTTGAAAATCATCTTCACCTACTTCGATTGTTTTTTTAATCGCGTCAATATCTTTTTGAAGCTGATCTTTGTCAACCTCTTCATAAGGGGTGTAGTTCTTTGTACTCACACAACTCTCCGTTATTTTATAATTTTGCTTATTATATATAAAAAATTATTAAGTTATCTATAACTTGAGAATATGCTTGTTGTCTCTTTTATAAAATGTAAATATCATTTTGGATAAAATAGCAATAATTATTAAAGGGTAGAGCCCTGTATTGGAGATTTTAATGGATGCAGCCAAATATATTTGGATGAATGGGAAATTTGTTGCATGGGAAGATGCAAAAGTACATGTATTAACACATACTATTCACTATGGAAACGGTGTAATTGAAGGAACAAAAGCCTATAAAACAGAAAAAGGTTATGCAATTTTTCGTTTAAATGATCATACGAAGCGTTTAAAAGAGTCTGCAAAAATGACACTTATCGATATTCCTTTTAGTGTAGAAGAGTTAAATGCAGCCCAAATTGAACTTGTACGTAAAAATGAGTTTACAGGTGATAATGTCTATCTTCGTCCTTTTGCATTTTTAGGTTATGGTGTTATGGGGCTGTATCATAAAGATGCTCCTGTTGAGACTGCGGTAGCTGCATGGGAGTGGGGTGCTTATCTTGGTGAAGAGGGAATGCGAAAAGGGATTCGTCTTAAAATTGTTTCAATGACACGTCCTGCAAACACTTCAAATATGGGAAAAGCAAAAGCAACAGCGAACTATTTGAACTCTCAAATGGCAAAATATGAAGCGATTGACTGCGGATATGATGAAGCACTTCTTTTAGATGATCAAGGGTATGTTGCGGAGGCTAGTGGTGCTGCATTTTTTATGATTAAAGATGGTGAGATTATTACACCTCCGAGTGATAATGCACTGGCTTCAATTACGCAAAAAATGGTTATTGAAATGGCTGAAGATATGGGTTATACTGTAACTCGTCGTCGTATTACTCGAGAAGAGGTTTATGTTGCTGATGAGGCATTTTTAACAGGAACGGCTGCTGAGATTACTCCTATTGCACTTGTAGATGCACGTGAAATTGGAACTGGTAGTCGTGGAGAAATTACAGAAAAAATACAAAGTGGATATTTTGATATTGTTTTTGGTAGAAACCCGAAATATGAACACTATCTTACCTACGTAGATGAAGTAAAATAGATTTAAAAAAAATAAAGAGAATAAGGGAAGATAATGGCGTCAGATATGAATGACTACTTTAATAAGAAAAAGAGTGAGAGTAATTTTAATAAAAACAGCTCAAACTCAGGGGGTAACGGCAGCAGTAACAATGGACCACAGGTGCCGGATATGAATTTTAATTTTGGCGGAGGCAAAGCAGCACTGCTCTATTTTATTATTGCAGCTGTTGTTGTTCTTGTCTTGGCAAAACCTTTTACAATTGTGCAAGAGGGTGAGCGTGGAATTTTAAGTACAAACGGACGTTACAGCGATCAGGCACTGCTTCCGGGACTTCATTTTATTGTTCCTTTAATTCAAAAGGTCTATATTGTTGATACAAAAGTACGTATTATTAATTATGCTTCACGCTTGGAAGTAACAAGTCGAGCATCTGGAATCAATGCAAAAAAAGCAATTACTGTTCTTGATAAACGTGGTCTTCCTGTTTCTATTGAACTTACAGTACAGTATAGACTCAATGCACAATATGCGGCACAGACGATTTCAAATTGGGGATTTAGCTGGGAAGATAAAATTATTAATCCTGTTGTTCGTGATGTTGTTCGTAATGTTATCGGAAAGTATGATGCAGAATCACTTCCAATGATACGTAATAAAGTAGCAACAGAGATTGAAGATGGTATTCGTGCAAATATTGACAGTCTTAAAAATAAACCGGTTATTTTACAGTCAATTCAACTGCGTGATATTATTTTGCCACAGAAGGTAAAAGATCAAATAGAACGTGTTCAGATCGCAAAACAAGAGGTTCAACGTGCAGAGCAGGAAGTACAACGTGCAAAACAAGAAGCGCTTAAAAAAGCAGCAGAGGCACAGGGTGTTGCTGATCAGGCAAGAATTGAAGCAAAAGGGAAAGCGGATGCTATTACAATTAATGCAGATGCTCAAGCAAAAGCAAATCTTTTGATTGCCAAGTCGCTTACAACACAACTGCTTCAGTTAGAGCAGATGAAAGTACAAAATACATTTAATGATGCACTTCGTACAAACAAAGATGCAAAAATTTTCTTAACACCTGGCGGTTCTACTCCAAATATTTGGGTAGATATGAAAGATGCAAAACAGAGAACAACGGCAAAATAATGATGGAAGATATTTTAAATAGAGTCGATTGGGAGAAGTCTGAACTTCTTCCCGTAATTGTCCAAGATAGTACAAATAATGAAGTTTTAATGATGGCCTATATGAATAAAGAGGCTCTTCAACTCTCTTTGGAGAGTAAAATTGCACACTACTTTTCACGCTCAAAACAGCGTATTTGGAAAAAGGGTGAGAGTAGTGGTCATACACAAGAGATAGAGTCATTTTTTATTGATTGTGATAATGACACACTGCTTATTAAAGTAAAACAAAATGGTGTGGCGTGTCATACAGGACGGAGATCATGTTTCTTTACAGAGTTAGAGAGCGGTAATATCGAGAGTGAAGTTGAGGTAAATACTGAAGCTGCTTATGGTGTTATAGATACACTCTATCATACAATTCAAGAGCGTAAAAATGCCGATCCAAAAACTTCATGGACCGCAAAACTTTTTAGTAAAGGTGAAAATACAATTTTGAAAAAAGTTGTTGAAGAGGCAGGTGAATACTGCTTTGCTCATAAAGATAATGATGAAGATGAAATGGTCTATGAAGCGGCAGATCTGACTTATCATATGCTTGTCGCACTTGCTTCAAAAAATATCTCTCCCGATCGTATCAAACAAGAACTTGCACGTCGTTTTAATATGAGTGGAATAGCCGAGAAAAATTCGAGAAAAGATTAAGAGTAGCGAATGAAATTGAGGATTGAAGAGTTTATAGGCAGTTTAATGGTATATGACTATATTCTCTTTGCTTCTGTGTTTATTCTCTTTATTCTGTTTATTGTTCTTGCGATCCTTCTTCGTAAAAGGGTGATAGTTTCCCTTTTTTTTACTCTCATTGCTTTTGCAATTTTCTTCCTTGGTCCGACATGGGGCTATATAGAACTTCATAACTTTTTATTTAAAAATAAAACAGAACTTCTTTCTCAAAAAAGATTGCATTTTACAAAAGCTATTGTTGTGAAAGGGAGTGTGAAAAATCTTTCAAAACTCGACTTTAGTAGTTGTAAGATAACGGCTATTACCTATAGACAAACAGCAAATAAATATAAAAATTATATATATAGATTAAAGCCTTTAAAAAAGATGTCGATCTTCTTAAGAGATATAAAAAGAGAAGAAACACGTAGTTTTATGATTATAGTTGAACCTTTTACCTATAGAGGGGATTATAATGTCTCTTTGGAAGCGAGTTGTAGATGATACTTTTTAATGTGTGGCACTATATTGTTTTTGGAGTTATTGGTGTTATATTTATGGGGGGCATAATAGCATCTATGCGTCAAAAAGATACAAAAACAGTGCTCTCTATGCTTTTCTCAGTTACGCTTATCTCTCTCTTTTTAGCACTCTTTTCCATTTTTGTTGTTGATAAATATACAAAAAAAGTTGAACTCTCCAAACTGAAAAACAGACGGCTTTTAAGTACGGAACAGATTGTCTATACAGGTATCGTGAAAAATGTTGGAAAATATCCGATTGGAAAGGTGACTTTTGAGATAAAACTCGTTAACAGAGGGCATGCAACCGGAAATGTTAAAGGCGGGAATTTTTATAAACCAAGTGGTTTCGTCTCTTTCTTTACGGAGGGTCTTAATATGAAAGAGAAGCCTCAAACAATTACAAAAGAGTTTGTGGTTGCAAAAAATTTGCAACCAGGTAGGATGCAGCGATTTCGTGTCTATTTTCGCTATCCTCCCTATTTTAGTGCTACATCACAGTTCGCCAAAGTGTGGGGACATTAAAGGTTAGTATTTAAGACCTACTTTTTTAAGTGCTTTATTGATATTTCGGATCTGCTCATTTTTATTACGACACCATTGCGGTGCTAAAAGTGAAGTGTCATTAATACCTGCTGTAACTCTTTGAACACTAACATTTTCAGGTTTCATTAGAATCGATTTTACTAAAGTGTCAAGATAGAGCTCTTCACTGATGGGAGTGAACTCTCCACGATTGTATTCATTTGCCAATGCTGTACGTTTGACAACATAGAGTGGATGGTATTTTACCGAGTCAATTCCCCACGAGTAAGCCTCTTTTGAAGTTTCCAACATCATCTCTTGTGTCTCGTCAGGTAGTCCGAAGATTAGATGTCCACAGACATTTAAACCTGCTTTTTTTGATTTAACTATCCATTTTTTTACATTTTCGCTATTGTGACCTCTGTTAATGCGATCGAGTGTTTTATCGTAAACAGATTGAATTCCAAATTCAATCCAGATCTCTTTTGTTTTGGCAAGTTCACTCAGATAGAGAAGCGTTTCATCTGTAATAGAGTCGCTTCTTGTTCCAATACTTAAACCAACTACATTTTCAAATGTAAGTGCTTTGTCATAGAGTGCTTTGAGTGTTTCAAAGGGAGCATAGGTGTTTGTGAATGATTGAAAATAGACCAAAAATTTTTGAGCGCCATAATCCTTTTTTTGCTGTTTGGAAATAGCTTCAAACTGCTGTTGGAGCTGTTGGAGCTGTTTTTCTAAAAAAGGATTCTCTTTTGATTGAAGATTAAGATGAAAACCTTTGAGTTCTGTTACTGCATCTGTACTTGCAGAAAACGAATCATTTTCACAAAATGTACAGCCCCCTTTTGCAACGGTACCGTCAATATTTGGGCAGGTGAAACCGGAGATATTGATGCCGACTTTGTAAACTTTGACACCAAATTTCTCTCGAAGATAGCTGCCGTAGGTATATATTTGCTGCATTAAACGATATATTTACCTGTAAAACATGCTGTACAGTACTTCTCTTCTTCAATACTAGAGTGAACACTACGAAGTAAAGATACCTCATCAAGGTAGGCCAGAGAATCTGCTTCTACAAATTGACAGATCTCTTCTGTACTCATATTCGCTGCTATCAGTTTCTCTTTGTCAGGTGTATCGACACCATAATAACATGGATCGGTTGTCGGTGGTGAAGAGATACGCATATGAACCTCTTTTGCACCGGCATCTTTGAGCATTTTAATAATTCTTTTTGATGTTGTACCGCGAACAATAGAGTCATCAACGACAATAACGCGTTTGCCTTGAATGATATCTGTCATTGGGGAGAGTTTCATTTTTACTTTTAAGTCACGCATCTCTTGTGTTGGTTCTATAAAAGTACGACCAATGTAATGATTACGCATAATTCCCATCTCATAAGGGATACCGCTCTCTTGTGCATAACCAATAGCGGCAGGAACACCGCCATCAGGTACAGGAATAACAAGATCTGCCTCTACCGGTGCAATACGTGCAAGCTCTTTACCCATATTTTTACGTGTTTCATAGACAGATTGTCCAAAAACAGAGGAGTCAGGACGTGCAAAATAGACATATTCAAAAATACAGTGTTTTGGTGTCGGCTCAAATATTTTGATACTTTGTGGTGCTTTGTTCTCTTCAAAAATAAGAAGTTCACCCGGTTCTACGTCACGTATGAAAGTTGCACCGACGAGATCAAATGCACAGGTTTCACTCGCTACAATATAACCGCCATTTGGAAGACGACCAAGGCTGAGCGGTCGAAAGCCAAAACGATCGCGCATAGCAAACATTTTTGTACGACTTAAAAAGACAAGAGAGAATGCTCCTTCTATTTTTTGTACAGCATCAATAATTCTATCTAAAAGTTTATCTTGTTCACTTTTTGCAATAAGATGAATAAGGTTTTCTGTATCCATGAATGTTTGAAAAATAGCACCGCGTTTGATCAAGCGATTTCTTACCTCTTCGGCATTAGTAAGATTTCCATTGTGTACAATTGCCATCTCTCCAAGATCGTAACGAGCAAAAACAGGTTGTGCATCCAAAATAGAGTCATTCCCTGCTGTTGAGTATCGGGTATGCCCAATTGCAGCACTCCCCTGAAGGGTTTTTAGGTTCTCTTCGTTAAATACTTTCATAACAAGACCACGATCTTTGATCGTATGTACTTTGCTACCATCAGCAGAAGAGATTCCTGCTGCCTCTTGTCCTCTGTGTTGGAGTGCATGTAGAGAGAAGTAGGCAAGTTTAGAAGCTTCAGTATGTCCAAAAATTCCTACAACTGCACATTTTTCATTCATGTTTTCGCGCAAATTTTATCCTTCGCAATAGTTCTTAGATTCATGGTGTAATTATACTCAAAATAGCTTAAAGTGTATTTTGTAAAAAGTGGAACTTATTTTGCTTTAAAAGAGTCAAATATTTGGGTAAAGGCGGGATGTATGGATATTGTACTTCGTAACAATCTTATTCTTATTACAACCGGATTTGAAACACTTAACTCAGAATGGATGCGTGAATTTCTCAATAAACATACAAGAGGAATGCTTTTCTTGCCAAAAGCTGTTCTTGTCTTTCGTAATGAAACACTGTGTGAAGTACGGGAGGCTTTTATACGGAAGTTGAGTGAGCATCATGCAAAAACCCACGATTTTAATCAGGAGTTTTTTTTACGTTCAATGTTGAAATTCGGTACGCAGCCGATCAAAATTGAACTGAATAAAATGGAGGACCCTGAAGTTGTAAAAGTAAAGCTGTATGCTTATGATAAAAATACTGTACTGATCTCGTTAGAGTCGCCAAACTCTTGGGTAACAAGTTATTTGCGATCACAGTTAGAACTTTATGTGGAGAGAGGAACAGATGTATCTTTAGTGATTGACGTGAGTGATTACAAAGCAAAAGCACGCTTAGAAAAGACATTGAACAAGCGGCATATTCTTCATTATCAGGTTCAATATACTTATGACAACCATTTTCTCTCAAAACTTTATAGTGATTTTGCGAATTTTTCATTTGGAAATCTTACACAAGAAGATGCACTTGCAGAGACAAAAGAGTTCTATACTATTTTAGAGTGTCCTGTCGGTGCGAGTCAAGATGCTTTGAAAAAGAGTTATAAAAAGCTTACCAAAGTTTATCATCCCGATAAAATTATTCATGAAGCACCGCATATGGTGGAACATTATACACAGAAGTTTCAACTTCTTCAAGAGGCTTATGAAGCTTTAAAAGTGATCAATGGGTAGAGATCCCCTTGCGGTTTACTCTTTACAAGTGCTTGAAAATCTTCGCTGCTGTATAGTGCCAAGGAAGCACCTTGCATACAGAGTAACTCTTTGGAAAAACCTCGTTTTGAGAAGAAAATAATTTGTGTAGGTTCTATACCGAGTTTCATACATTTGTCTTTAATTTTATGTAGCTCTTTTTTATTGATTTTATGATTTGTCCATTTACATTCACCGACATAAAAACGTTCATTTTGAGTTAAAGTTAAAATATCTATTTCTAAATTTGCATCCCAATAACTGCCCGAACTGATAATGATTTCATCCCGTAGATGGTAATTGAGAAGAATTTCTGAGAGCTCTTCATAAACAAGGCTCGTATAACTGTTGTGTCTTGTTTGGAAGTCTTTAAAAAAATTGTCATATTCTTGTGCCTTAATCTCTTTTATGTGCGGTACTACAAAATAAAACCAAAAGCGGATGAAAGGGTGTGTAAAGAGTACTTTGTGTGAGATGCGATGGCGTGCTTCTTGTCGTTTTAGTTTTGTCTTTGGATATTTTTCTCGAGGGTGTCTTTCTCTTGAATATTCAATTTGTATCAATCCTTTTTCCTGTAAATAATTGAGTGCAATACCACCGTTTTTATTATTGAGTCCTGCTTTGTTAAAAGCTGAAAATATACGTCTGTCACCTATGGCAATTGCTTTTAAAAGTTTACGGTTGAGAGTATCGTTGCGGGTAAGTTCACGCATTGCGGCATCAATATGAACAAAGTTTTTTAAAATGAGATTCTCAATAAGTTCGCTTATTGGTTGAGTGGTGTCAATATCCCAATTAAGACCACCAAAAATTGCAAAATATGCAATTTGTGTCTCCATATCATCCGGGTAATTTTGAAAGTAAAAAGAGCGAAACTGCTCCAGAAGTCTGTTTTTTGTCATAAGTTATATTATAACATATTTTTTAAGTCTATCTTAACGATAAATTGAGCATAATAAGCGAATGATTATTCGAGTATTATTTAGTTTTATTTTGTTTACTGCTGTTCTATATGCCAATACGGAATTGACCGGTCAGAGGTTGGCCAATACATTGGGAATTAATGCTGCTTCTAAAGCAATAATGCAATGGGAAAGAGTTTTTAAAAATCAGCATAAAATGAAACGCTATAAGATCAACACTTTACCAAAAAAGGATCAGGAGATCTTAAAAGAGTATCTTATCAATCATGCTATAGATTCTGATAATCCTACTGTTGCCGGAGTATAAAATGATACAAAAGAGTTTATTTCTAACGCTATGTGCGACAACGCTGTTGGCGTTAAGTAATGATGAAAAAATTGAAAAGTTGACAGCGCAGATGAAAGCGATGGAAGCAGAAATTGCAACATTGAAACAAGAGCAGATTCAGGCCGCTGATGATGCTTATGATTATACTGAAAATGTTGAAACAAAAGTACTTGAAGATAAAATTAAATTCTCTTTGGCAATGAAGTTTAGTGATGACAGTATAGAAAAAGAGTATGCTAACGCACATAATGTCCATTCAAATAATATTCTCTCCACAAAATTTATGCTTAATATGCGAGCTGATATTACGCCGACTTTAAAATTCCACGGAAGACTCTCTATGTATAAATATTGGGGAAGTAGTATTGTGCATCCTTATAGCTATTTTGACAATATGCAAGGACGTGTTCCCTCAGACAGTGCATTGTATGTAGAACGAGCTTATGTTGATTGGTATCTTTATAAAGACTCTATCCTCCCTGTTGCATTAACGATAGGGCGCCAACCCAGTTCTGATGGACCAAGTCATCAGTTTAAAGACAATACGACAAGAAAAGGGACATATTCGGCACTTCTCTATGATGGTGCTGCCGATGGTGCGGTGGTTACGCTAAATTTGTCTCGATTACTCCACTATAATAAAACCTATTTACGCCTAGGTTACTCTAAAGGTTTTGGGTATATAGAGAGTAATAATTACGTAGGAAATGCTTATATTGGAGCATCAAATGATGATATTAAAGATACAAATGTATATGGTGTTTTTTTAGATACGACACTTCCTGGTCTTGCCGATTCTCTCGTTCAAATAAGTTATTCACAACTAAAAGATATTATTGCAAATCCTCTTGATAGGGACTATTCAAATAATAAAAATATAGGTGATATGCAACTTTTTGGTGCGATGGCTGAAGCGAGTAATATTGCCGATACGCATCTGGATCTTTTTGTTCATTACGGATACAATAAAACCAAACCAAATGGAACTACCTATCAAGATCCGGCAGGGAATCAGGTTGGACTCTTAGGCGATGGAAAAGAACGTAAATCGGGTTATGCCTATTGGCTTGGCGGACGCTATACTTTTGACAAACATAAGCATTGGAAGTGTGGGTTTGAATATAACCACGGTAGTCAAAATTGGCTCAATTTGACGCAGGGAAGCTTTGATCTGTATAATAAGCTGGCAACACGTGGTGATGCATATGAAACATATTTTATGTATGCGTACAATCGCTATTTGAATTTTCGGGTAGGTTATCTTGATATCGACTATAAATATAGACGTAGTGGATGGTTTGTCGGTGCAGCAGAAGAGATTACGCCGCAGAGCTCTTCTGTACCAAATGAGCAGAGTGATTTAACACGTTTAAAAGCACTCTATCTTAAAATGAATTTGGTCTATTGAGATGCAGTTTCTCAATAAGCTCTCTATTGCAAAAAAGATAAACCTCTCTTTTTATATCTCCTTTTTTGTAATGGCATTGCTTATTGCACAACCTTTCTTTCTTATTGATGACGTCTCTGCTGTATATGAACAGGAGATCCAATCATATACAAAAACACAAAAAATTATTGATACTATTAATAGAAATTTACGTCAAATTAATACCTATGGGATTGAAAATGCTCTTCTTGAAAAAACACGTTCCAAAGAGGATTGTATAGAGAGTAAATTTAAAAATATACAAAGCGATATGCAACTTTTACAACACTCTCTTGTTAAAGTGGAAAATCAAAAGATCTATAAAGCTATAAAGAATCTTGTCAATCGTATGGATGGATATCAAAAGATAGCTAACAGTATCAAAGAGGAGATGGATGGTGATTATGAAGATGGTGTTTATGCGATCTTGGCACTCTCACAAACACGCGATAAAATATCCAAAGAGCTCCATCTTCTCCATGAAGAGATAAAAAAAGAGCATCAAAAATCGACAGAGGCGATGCAGGAAGATATTCGACACCGTTTGCATATTAAAATTGTCTTAACACTTCTGATTTTAATTGTTATTTTTATAATGAATAAAAAGATCGCTACAAATATTTTACAAGAGCTGCAAAAACTTCATATGCTTATTGACTCTTTCTTTGACTTCTTAAACAGAAAAAGCAGAAAAGTAAGTAAAATAGAGATCGGTACGAATGATGAAATTGGTCTTATGGGTGAATTGATATCCAAAAATATTGACGTTGCCGAGGAACTTATTAAGAGTGAGAGGGAACGTACGCGTGATATTGAGATTCAGGTTGATATAGCAACAAAAGAGATTCGTAATTTAAATAAAGAACTTCATTCGACACAAAAAGAGATTATTCATGTCATGGGAACAATTGCAGAAGAACACTCAAAAGAGACAGGTTTACATATTGCCCGTGTTGCAAACTACTCTTTTATTTTGGCAAAATTAGCAGGTTTGAGTATGAAAGAGGCGACTCTGCTGCGTGATGTGTCACCAATGCACGATATTGGTAAACTTGGTATTCCTGATGCCATTTTAAACAAACCCGGAAAGTTTACCGATGAAGAGTTTGAAATTATGAAACAGCATGCTACCATAGGGTATAACATGCTTAAAAATTCTCAAAGGGAGTTACTAAAAGCAGCAGCTATTGTAGCATATGAGCATCATGAGCGTTGGGATGGAAAAGGGTATCCTCGAGGTCTTAAAGGAAATGAAATTCATATTTATGGACGTATAACGGCTATTGTAGATGTTTTTGATGCTTTGGCCTCTGACAGAGTGTATAAAAAAGCATGGCCTCTTGAGAAGATCCTGACTATGTTTGAAGAGGAGAAAGGGAAACAGTTTGATCCTCGTCTGATGCAGATCTTTTTAGATAATATTGAGAAGTTTTTAGAGTCTAAGCGGGCTCTTGAGATGCGTAGTAGCGGTGAAGCCAAAGAGAGTATTACGCTATCGTAACATAAGGTTCCGGTTTTGAAAAGTTATACCCTTGTGAGTATTCAATACCAAGTGATTCTATAAGGGCTTGAATCTCTCCATTTTCTACAAATTCAGCAACAACTTTAATATTCATAGTGTGTGCAAAGTTGGCAATTGCTTTGGTGATTTGTAAACTTTTTTCATTACTTAGAAGTGTTTTTATATATTTCCCGTCAATTTTTATAAAGTCGATATCGATCTCTGTTAAACGTTCAAAGTTTGAGTATTCAACGCCAAAGTCATCAATTGCGAGTTTAAAACCGAGTTCTTTGAGTTGATTGAGTTGCTTAATATTGTTCTTTGTACCATTAGAGGTTATGCCTTCTAAGATCTCAAGTGTAATTCTGTGTGGATTTATATTATATTTTTTAAGATTTTCTAAAAGAAACTCTTTGAGTTGTTTTGTGGCAAGATCGTGTTCAGTAATATTAATAGAGAGTTCAATATCTGTTGGAAGTGTTGCAAGATATTGGAAACTTTTTTGAATCATAATCTTTGTAATTTCATGAATAAATCCACTGCTTTGAGCAATTTTGATAAAAAAGAAAGGAGAGTAGGTTTGTGATCTTGTTTGTAAGCGTGCAAGTGCTTCATATTTATAGATTTTTTTTCTCTTATTGTCATAAATACCTTGAAAATAGGGAATAATTTTGGTGCCATCTTCTCGATATATTGCTTCATAAAGCAGTGTGTTAAATTTAATAAAATTTGTATCGAGGCTCTTCTCTCTGTAGTACATAAAGTGAGAAAATGGATGTTTTTTCGCTTCATGAACTGCTATTGAGAGTTTTGAGATTAGTTTGTCGAGTCGTGTCGGTGCGACTCCAAAAGTAAAATCAATTTGGATGCTGAGATCTTTATGCGTGATCTTAATGGGTTCATTTGCGAAACGTTTTTTGAGATGAATAATTTCATCTTTTGGTTTGTAAGAGAAGAAAAGAAACTCATCTCCATTGAGACGATAAATTTTACGGTCTAAAATTTTTTCAATCCGCATGACACAAATTTTTAAGATCTGATCACCAGTATCAAAGCCATAGTAAGCATTGAGTTTACTAAAGTTTTTGATATTTAATATGACTGTTTTTGTGTCAAGATTGTCAAGTCGATCACTATCAAATTTTGTCTTTTTATAGGCACCTGTTATTGTGTCTATGAAGAGAAGTTTGGTTTTCTCTTCAAGTTGTTTTTTTACTTCTAAATCGAGGTTGTTAATAAGTTTAATATTTTTTTTATACTCTTTGAGTGCGAGATAGATAGTTGCTAAGAATAGCAAAGAGAAGAGGATGAGAACAAAATAAAGAAGGACTCTTTTTTGAATAAGATAATATCGATCTTCAATAAAAGCGACAAGATAAGCAATGTTTTTATGAGATATATTTTTTATGGGAATAGCAATTGTATAGTATCCCGGTTTTAAAAGAGACTCTTTATTCATACAGTAGTTGAATGAATGGACGTTAATAAAGGAGGTTACACCCTCTTTTTTTAAATAGTATAAGAGTTCTGAGTTTACTTGGAGAGTTGCAATATTATAGTTGTCAATAAACAGTTTTGACATTGGGTATTGTAAGCGTTTTTTATATTTTTTATCAATAAGAACAGCCGCATAAATTTCATTTTTTGATAAAGCTTGTGTAATTGAGTTAAAGTAAGTAACTGTTTCAATTATTCCTAAAAAGTGATGCTTTTGATCGAAAATAGGCACAATTCCTTTAAATGCTATACTGAATTTTCCGACACTGATACCATGTGTTGGTTTTGGATCTTTATAAAGTTTTTTCAGATCCTCTCTCGCTTCAAGTGCGTCGTTTCCAAGATCTTTTTTTGTCCATGATAGATAACGTTGTTTTCCGTCTTTGTCAACAATATGAATACGGATATGATGGTATTTGAGATACTCTTTTGGTATAGTTATGAAGTTGGAAGTGTAGAAACTTTTATAATCTTTTGTTTGTAGTGTTTTGATGAGTTTTTTATTATTTGCCAGATTTTTTGCAATAGTATAGGTGTCAATTTCTTTTTGATGAATGAGGTTTGTAATTTCATCTTTTACTGCACTTGTATAACTTTTTTCACTATTATAGATATAATTCTCTAGTAAAAAAACATAAAATATAAAAAATAAAAAGAAAACAATAAGAAAAATATAAATATATTTTTTTGTCTTTTTAAGCATACTTTCTCTTTTTGGTTTATAGACTACTATATAGGCATAGTATAACAGAACCTTACTGAAAAAATAATATGATTTGAAAGTGATAAAAAAGATTCTATGAAAAATTGTTAACTAATTGAATAGAAGATAAGTTTTTTTGATTTTTAGGGGTTTTTGAAGTGTGGCTCCGGATACTGGATTCGAACCAGTGACCAAGTGATTAACAGTCACCTACTCTACCGCTGAGCTAATCCGGAATGTTTAGGATGAAATTATAGCTAGTAAATCTTAAATAATCTTTATTTCTATATAAAATTAAGTGGATATAATTGCAAAAAATTATTAAAGGAATAGATATGGCACAAGTTGCAGAAAATATCGGATGTGAAAATAAAGAGTGTATAGCAAAAGATGAGTGTAAACGTCAGGTTATCGCTAAAAATGGTACGGCAGTAGAGATTAAAGAGTTTGGCGGTACCGCTACAAAAAAATGTGGAAAATTTCTTCCAATAGACTAATGAAATATCTTTTAGTCTCTTTACTTGTCTTTTTGACTGCATGTAGTGTGAAAAACTATGAGCAGACGGAGACTAAAATAGTAACTATTAAAACACATAAGTTTAAATTCTCCGATATAGGCTATCTGCGTTACAGTGGTAATGCCTTGGAGTTGGAACTCTTTATGGCTGGACATGTCTTTAAAAAGATAACGATCAACCATCTTATATGTGTGAGTGATGCAGGATGTATCACAAAAGCAAACTTCAATCAAAACTATCTTAGTGAAGCATATCCTTCTAATATTTTACAAAATATACTTTTGGGTCATAAAATTTTTCAAGGAAAAAACTATAAGCAGAATGCTTTTGGGTTTACACAAAATATTGCAAATGAGAGGGTAAATATTAGATACATTGTAAAGCCAAAAGTGATCTATTTTAAAGATAGAAAAAATCATATACTATTTAGAATTAAGGATATTGGAGAATGAAAAAATTTGTAGGGGCACATGTAAGTGCAAGTGGTGGTGTTTTTAACGCTCCTTTAAATGCTATGGAGATAGGGGCAAAGGCTTTTGCACTCTTTACAAAAAATCAGCGTCAATGGGTAGCTAAACCGTTAGATGAAAAGACAATAGAAAAGTTTAAAGAAAATCTTGCAAAGAGTGGTATTTTGCCAAAGCATATATTGCCACATGACTCTTATCTTATAAACCTGGGACACCCTGAAGAGGAAAAACTTGAAAAATCACGTGCAGCTTTTATAGATGAGTTGGAGCGTTGCGGGCAACTTGGACTTGATCGTCTCAATTTTCATCCCGGCAGTCATCTTGCAAAAGTCAGTAAAAAAGATAAAGAGAATCGTGAAGTTATGCAACCTATTGAAGATAGATGTCTGGATGTTATTGCAGAGTCTATCAATATTGCACTCGATAAGACTGAGGGCGTATCTGCGGTTATAGAAAATACTGCGGGGCAGGGGAGTAACCTTGGCTGGAGATTTGAGCATCTGGCACATATTATCGATAAAGTTGAAGATAAAAGTCGTATCGGTGTTTGTATAGATACCTGTCATATGTTTACAGCGGGTTATGATATCCGAACACGTGAAGCGTATGATAAGACATGGGATGAATTTGAACGTATTGTCGGATTTCAATATTTAATGGGAATGCATATAAACGATTCAAAACCACCGCTTGGCAGTCATGTGGACAGACACCACTCCCTTGGAAAAGGAGAGATCGGTTTGGATGCGTTTAAATTTATTATGAATGATGATCGTATGGATGATATACCTTTGATTTTAGAGACGATAGATGAGACTATTTGGAAAGAGGAGATCGAACTTTTATACTCTTTTGTTAAGTAAAATCTAAATTTTATAACTTTTTCGTTAAACTTGGAGAGAAATTTTTATAATAGAAAAGGGGGAAAATAGATTGATTGAGTCTATAAAACAGAGTTCTAAATCACTCTTGGCACTATCAATAGTTGTACTATTAAGTGCGTGTGGTGATGATGGATCGAGTGCGAATAAAGTAGATACAGGTAGTAAAGCATTTGTGAGTGCCACGATTATTGATGATATTAATGCATCAACAATCTTGCAATATGTTAAAAAAGCAATTAACCCATATGCTCAAAATGCTTTTGGTTATGAAGCAGTGAAGATCACTTATAATACAGTAAATGAAGATGGCTCTCCCGTCGTGGCTTCTGGGCTTTTGGTAATTCCAAAAGCAACACAAGCTTATCAACTCTATAGAGCTTCTAAAGGTTTACCTCCATTTTCGGTCTCTATGATTTGTGAAAATCATGGTACGATTTTTGCCGATAAAGATGCCCCAAGTAACAAAGAAGTCTCAAATGGTGCTCCTGATTATGCAACAGCACTTCTTATGACTGGATATGCCGGATTTGCATCGGTGGATCCAGACTATATAGGTTTTGGTGCTTCAAAAGATACTATTCATCCATATATCATGAAAAAAGCTTCTGCTCGTGCCTCGGTGGATATGATCAAAGCAAGTATGAAATATATGGAAGATCAAGGAGTCATTTTAAATCATCAACTCTATATTACCGGCTACTCTGAAGGTGGTTATGTTGCTATGGCAACAGCACAAAAAGCAGAGGAAGAGTTAACAAATGTTAATTTGATGGGTGTTGCTCCTATGGCTGGTCCATATAATGTCAAAGATTTGGCAGATGTTGAAATTAATGCAACGAGAAAAATGGTTTATCCTGCTTTTTTAGCTGATCTGATCTACTCATACAGCCACTATTACAGTGATGTGAATTTGAGTGAAGTTACGCCGATTGCACCTGCCAAATTTGCATTGGCATTTAATGGTCAATATGATACTGTTGCTATTCATACTATTCTTGGTTTAGCTGATCCTGCAAATGGAGATTATGGTTTTTATACTCATCAAGCAGATGAACTCTTTTCTAAAAATTTTATTAGTGACTATCAAAACAATGTCAATAATCCATCAAAAGTAAAGTTTGAAGAGAATAATCTTGACAATTGGGTTCCTCAGAGTAAAATGAATTTCATTCAATGTGTTGATGATGAGATCATTCCATTTAGCGAATCAAACAATACGTACAATAAATTTAAAGCAAGTGGAGCTGATGTGACATTGACGGCAATACCAACGCAACTGCTCTCTCAACAACAAGATGCGACACACCCTTTTATTCATGTTAATTGTGGTCCATCTGCATATGGAGCAGCAGTCCAATGGTTTGCTGCAATTAGAAACGGAGATATATAATGAAGAAGCTATTTACACGAACTACTTTGTCATTAGTAGCGGCAACAGCTATGTATGCGGCTGGATATAAAATTCCGGAGACTTCAACAAATGCAGTAGCCTTGGGTGCTGCCAATATTGCACACAATCATCACAGTGCAGATGCAGCATATTATAATCCGGCAAAAATGATTTTTATGTCAAATAAAAATTATATTGAAGCTGATTTGATGTATGTGGGACTTGAAAAAATAGATTATCAGGGAACTGTACGTGGAGCAGCAACAAGGGAGAGTTCTGAGAGTGAAGATTTTCTTATTCCATCATTTAATTATGTCTCACCAAAACTTGGTCAAAATGGTGTACGCATAGGTTTAAGTGTTGTTTCTCCAGGTGGACTTTCAAAACGATGGAATGGTAAAGAGGCAATTCAAACAGCAAAAGAGTTTACTTTGCAGATCGTTGAGGTGAACCCTACAGTGGCATTTAAGATCTCTGATAACATTGGTTTTGCAGTAGGAATAAGAGGTGTATATTCCTCAGGAATTGTCAAAAGTTCTGCTGCTGCTTCTCGGGATATGAGCGGAGATAATTTTAATGTAGGGTATAATCTTGCAGTAGCATATAAACCTACTAAGGCACTGGAACTTGGTGTGACATTCCGGTCTAAAGTTGATTTGGATGAAGAAGGAAATGCCAACTTAAAGATAGGTAATGCTACTGTTTATGACGGAGGAACAAATGTTTCAATTCCCTTACCGGCAGCTTTAAGCTTAGCAGCTGCTTATACTTTTGAAACAGATACAACAGTTGAAGCTGTTTATGAAAAAACATACTGGTCTGCTTATCAAGCCTTGGATTTTAATTATGTAAGTCCAATTTCGCCTATTTTGGTTCCTTATTTTGATGATCCTATTGCAAAACATTGGAAAGATACAAATACATTTCGTTTGGGTATTACGCAAGAGTTAAACAACTTGACACTTATGGCAGGTTTAGTTATTGATGAGACACCTGTTCCAAATCAAACACTTGGTTTTGAACTTCCAGATACAGATTCGACATCGGTATCATTAGGTGGGCGTTATCAAATTAACGATAGAATGAATATTGGTATTTCAGGACTCTACTCTATGCATAAAGATAGAACTTTGAGTGCTGCTGATCAAAATGAAAATGGTATTGTCGGAACTTTTTCTGATGGAAATATCTTAATTATCTCAGCAGGCTTAGGCTATAAATTTTAAGGAAATATTTGAAGACATTAGTTAATTTTTTAAAGACAGAAGATGTAGAAAAATCTGATATATTTATACATCTTAAAACAAGTATATCTGAGGCGAAAATTCTCAGATATATTGCACAAAAATATGTGCAGGGACAGGATGATGTGCTTGTATTAACGCTTTTAGAAGATCTCTATAAAAGCAAAGAGTATGAACATCTTGATCATCTTATAGAGGTCAAAAATCTTCTTGAACTCGGTTGGCTTTATCAACAGAGTTTTACTCCCGTAAAAATTTCAGAAGTAACACCTTTGGAGCTGTTAAACTCTGCAGTAGGTTTAACACCTAGCTTTTTAAAACTTTTACAAGATGGTACTTTAGAACTGGATCTCCCTGATATTAAACCATATGGCGATCATCTGGAGTATTTGCAAGATCAGTTTTTTAGGATAGAGCTCTATCAAAAGATGAGTGTTATTCGTCAAAATGTACATGAGCACTCTCTTGGTATCGATAGACTGCAAAATAAGCTTAAACTTTTGGAAAAACGTATAGAGGAGCGTGTTGCACAGACATCGGAGAGTCTTGTTCTTGATAAATTTTTTAAACAAAAAAAGATGAATAACTATGAGCAGGTGATTTTTATTGCATTGCTTCGTGAAGAGTATAGTGCGACAGATGCTTCTTTGCGTGAGATGAATGCACTCATTGACCTTATCTCTGTTGATGAGTATGAACGGATCAAGAATCGTTCACTTTTAGAAGAGGGTTCCCATCTACTCAGCAGTGGTATTATTGATTATGAAGAGATGCTCAATCCTTTTGGCGGGATTAGCCGATCATTTTATATTGTAGATGATGTTTTACAAAGTATTATTCATCCACAAAAGAGAAAAAAAGTAACACGTCTGAAGTTGAATGCTTTGGTGGAAGAACAGGATCTCTTTGAACTCATTGAGAGTGAGACATCTTTGGATGATGTTGTTTTAAATGCAAGAACAAGAGAAACACTTGAAAACCTAATGAAACAGGTAGATAAAGAGGTTGTCAACAGACTGGTTCAGTGGGGTATAAAAGATAAAAAAAGTGGTATAGATGCACGGATTATTTTTTATGGAGCTGCTGGAACTGGTAAGACAATGACAGCTTACTCATTGGCAAAATCGCTCAAACGTCAGGTTCTGGCATTTGATTGTTCAAAAATTCTCTCTATGTATGTAGGGGAGAGTGAAAAAAATGTTCGTAAAATTTTTGATACTTTTTATGATCTGAGTCAAAAGACAAAAACAGAGCCAATTTTGTTACTTAATGAAGCAGATCAGTTTTTGGGTGCGAGAAGTTCTGGTAATATCACCGGTTCGGATCAGATGCATAATCAGATGCAAAACATCTTTTTGGAACAGATAGAAAATTTTAAAGGGATGCTTATAGCAACGACCAATTTACTTGAAAATATTGATACAGCTTTTTCCCGTAGGTTTAACTATAAAATTGAGTTTAAAAAGCCTAATAAAGAACAACGTTTGGAACTTTGGAAAAAGATGTTACCAAAAAGTGCACCGTATGAAGATGATTTTGATATTTCTAAATTGGCAGAGTACTCTTTAACCGGTGGACAGATCAACCTTATTGTTAAAAATACAGCCTATAAAGTAGCTGTTCGAGAGGAACCGCTCTTTCGACTTTGTGATTTTATTGATGAGATCAAACGAGAAAAAGATGCAAATTTTGATTCTCAAAAGTCTATGGGATTTTTAAACAAATAATATCTTCTTCACATAAAAGGGGTGTTGCGATTTGTGACATTCCCCAATTCTTCACTCTTATAAAACTTTTTTTAATACTCTTTTTGATATAGTGCAGTAACTGTTTTTTCTAAAGGTAGCAGAAGAGAAACTATTAACAGTTTCTGTTCTTAAACGTTAGAAGACAAATATTAAAAAGCATTATGTTTATTATAAATATTGTGCTTAATTTAAAAGGTAGGTTATATGGATCATATAGTGACTTCGAATCCGTATTTTGGGGTATTCGTACTATTTATCGTAACATTTGGTGCATTTACTGCGACGACTGTAATTGCTCGTTTGGCAAGTCGTGCACTCGCTGCAAAAGATAGTGAAAAAATTAAGCTTTCAGTTTACGAATGTGGACCGGAAATCACAAAACAACCAAATAGAGTGTCACCACAGTTTTATCTGTTTGCACTGCTTTTCTTACTCTTTGATGTTGAAATTGTGTTTATGTTCCCATGGGCAGTTGACTTCAAAGTTTTAGGTTGGTTTGGATTTGCTGAGATGATTATGTTTATTGTACTCTTGGCAATTGGTTTTGTATATGCATGGAAAAAAGGAGCGCTAGAATGGCACAACATAAAGTAAATTATACGCAAGATGGCGGATTACCGGTTGCATTGACTTCAATTGACAAGATTGTAAACTGGGGTCGTTCAAACTCACTGTGGGCAATGACTTATGGTCTTGCTTGTTGTGGTATTGAGATGATGGCAGCGGGTGCTTCAAGATATGACTTTGACCGTTTTGGTACCATCTTTAGAGCATCACCTCGTCAATCGGATGTGATGATTGTAGCAGGAACGCTTACAAAAAAACACTCTGAATTTATTAAGCGTCTGTATGATCAAATGACAGAGCCACGTTGGGTAATCTCTATGGGTTCATGTGCAAATACCGGTGGTATGTTTAATACTTATGCAACTGTGCAGGGTGTTGATAGAATTATTCCGGTGGATCTTTACCTACCTGGATGTGCACCACGTCCTGAAACACTTCAATATGGTGTGATGTTACTCCAAAAGAAAATCCGTGCGAATAAAGCCGGTAATGCACAAAAAGCGAAAAGGTTAATGTAATGAGAGCCTATAAACCAAAAGATAATGTACAGGCAAAAGCCTACTATACAGATAGATTTTATGTGGCACCTCAAGTTCCAAAACAAGATGTTGCCTCAGATGAAGTTTTTGCAGCAGATTTAGCTGCAATTCAAGCCAAGTTTGAAGTGAAAGAGGCATATATTCAAGTAGAGCAGATGGTTGTTTATATCAATGCTCACGATATCTATGGTGTTCTCGAATTAATGCGTGATGAGTTGGAATATACACAGCTTTCAGAGATGAGTGCTATTGACTGGTTGGCAAAAAGCAATCAATTTGAAATTTTTTATCAAATGCTTTCAATGACAAAACGGAAACGTATCCGTGTAAAATATTTTATTGAAAACGGTCAAGCTGTTGATTCTGTAGAGAAACTTTTCAGAAGTGCAGACTGGGCAGAGCGTGAGATGTATGATATGTTTGGTATTGAAGCAAATGGACATCCGTTTATGAAACGTATTTTAATGCCGTATGATTGGCAAGGACATCCACTTTTAAAAACATATCCATTGCAAGGTGATGAGTTTGCAGCTTGGTATGAAGTTGATAAAATCTACGGAAAAGAGGCGCGTGATATTATTGGGCCTGAACTTCGCGATACTGCACGTGTTGACAGATATGATTCTGAGCGTTTTGCTCGCCTTGGTTTTGAAGTTCCAAAAGGTACAGAGATTACAGGTGATGAAGAGCGTCATGTTGAGTCGTATCAAGAAGAAGGTGGAGTATTCCTCATTAAAAAATATGATAAAGAGTCGTCAGTAATTATTGATGATCCGCAAAGATAGGGTGGTAGAAATATGGCACAGGTAAAAAACAGATTAACACCGTTTTTTGAAAATATTACATTTGACAGAGAAGACAATGAATTGATTCTTAACTTTGGTCCACAGCACCCTTCCGCTCACGGACAGTTAAGACTTATGCTTCACCTTCAACAAGAGCAAATTGTTAAAGCACATCCAGATGTTGGATATCTTCACCGTGGTATGGAGAAGATGGCTGAAAATATGATTTATAACGAGTTTATGCCTACTACAGATCGTATGGATTATATTGCTTCATCTTCAAATAACTATGGTTTTGCTCTTGCAGTTGAAAAGCTTATTGGTTTAGAAGTTCCTCGTCGTGCAAAAGTTATTCGTATGATGCTTTTAGAGATCAACAGACTTATGTCTCACCTCTTTTGGTTGGCAACGACAGCGCTTGATATCGGTGCAATGACAGTTTTCCTCTATGCTTTCCGTGAAAGAGAGTATTTGATGGATATTATTGAAGGTTATTGTGGTGCGCGTCTAACACATGCTGCGATCCGTATCGGTGGTGTGCCTCTTGATATTCAAGATAGTTTTATTGCACAACTTCGTACATTCCTTGATAAATTACCACAAAATATTAAAGATTATGAAGATCTTCTTGACTCTAACCGTATCTGGAGAATGAGAATGGAAGAGGTTGGTGTTATACCGACTGAGATGGCACTCTCTTGGGCTTGTACAGGTCCAATGCTTCGTGCTTCAGGTGTTGCATGGGATATTCGTAAAGAGGAGCCGTATGAGCTTTATGATGAAGTAGAGTTTAATGTTCCTTACTCTGACAAGGGTGATAACTTTGCACGTTACCGTGTTTATATGGAAGAGATGAGAGAGTCTGCGAAGATTCTTTATCAAACAATAGAGATGTATGAAAAATGTGTAAAAGATGGTCAAACTGAACTTATGGCTCACGCTCCAAAATATATCTCAGCTCCAAAGCTTGATATTATGACACAAAACTACTCTTTGATGCAGCATTTTGTGCTTGTAACTCAAGGTATGAGACCTCCTGTTGGAGAAGTTTATGTTGCTACTGAATCACCAAAAGGTGAACTTGGTTTTTACATCAACTCTCAAGGTGGACCATACCCGTATAGACTCAAACTTCGTGCACCGTCTTTCTGGCATACAGGAATTTTAACAGACCTTCTACCTGGTCACTATATTCCGGATGTTGTTTCTATTATTGGTACTACAAATATCGTATTTGGAGAGGTTGACAGATAATGAAAAGATATGATTTAAGAAAACTTGGAAACGATTTTGAACCTCGTATGAAAGAGATCCTTGGTGAAGAACATAAGCCAAATGAGACTTTGATATTTTTGTTTGAAATAGGTGATTTTACACCGATTCAGCGTTCTGCTGATCTTGTAAAAGAGTGTGGGTATGAACTATATAACTCACTGAAATTTAACGAAGTCGACTGGACTATCGTAGTTAAAAAATAGGGATTGAATGTGAGTAAAGTCTATTTTTCTACTTGGAAGGGTGAATCTATTAACAACATAGGTAAACCTGAAGAAGAGTGGGAAGAATCAGCTTATAATCTACCGGCACAATATGATGACAAACGTGATTCCAAAGCCTTCATTGGTTGGGATGGTGTTGCACTCTTTGATGAGGATGTTGATGTTATTCGTCTTGCGATGGAGTATGCAGCACAGTATCAAGAGTATTCTGAAGCGTGTGGTAGATGTGCACCGGGGCGTTGGGGAGGTCGTATTTTATATGATGTTCTTGATAAAATTGCCCGTGGTGAGGGTGAAAAAGCTGATTTGGATCACTTAAAAGAGATCGGTAAAAGTATGCAGGTCACTTCAAAATGTGAAATTGGTAAAACAGTACCAAATCCTATTTTGGATCTTATGCATCACTTTGAAGATACATTCTTAGAGTGTATTGAAGAGAAAAAAGAGTCGAAACATTATAAAGACAGCATTGGATATATTGCCAAAATTACGGCTCCTTGTTCTGATGCATGTCCATCACATGTTGATATCCCTGCTTATATTGAGGGTGTACGTGATCTTCGTTTTGATGACTCTTTAATGGCTACGCGTCAAACAATGCCTTTGGCACATGTTTGTGGTCGTGTCTGTCCGCATCCGTGTGAAGATGCTTGTCGTAGAACAAATCTTGATGAACCAATTTCCATTATGTCACTTAAACGTCTAGGTGCAGATTGGGAAACAGATCATGAATACAGCTTTTTTCATCCTATGGAGAAAAAAGCGCCGGTAGGGAAAAAAGTAGCTATTATTGGTGCAGGTCCTGCTGGACTTACCAATGCATACTATCTTGCAGCCGAAGGTGTAGAGGTTGATGTTTATGAAGATCTCCCTGTCCTTGGCGGTGAAGTAGCTGTCGGTGTTCCAGAATATCGTATGCCAATTGACAAATACAATCAAGATATTGAGTGTGTTCGTGATATGGGTGTCAATTTTATTACAAATCGTAGAATCAATGCAGATGATATGCGAAAATTTGAAAAAGAGTATGACGCAACTATGATTGCCGTAGGTACACGTATTTCTAAAAAAGTTCGTTGTGAAAATGAACGTGAGGAGATTAAAGGGTACTGGGGCGCTATTGACTTTCTTGATAAGGTAAATCTTTATGAGAAGTATGGTTATACTATCTCAAAAGAGGAACAAAAGAAAAATCTTTTAAAAACAGATCATGTTGACCTTACCGGTAAAACGGTTGTTTGTGTTGGTGGTGGATTTACTTCAATGGACGTTGTTCGCTGTGCGATTCGTGCCAATGCAAAAAAAGTTTATATGGTTTATCGTCGTGATGAGAAGACTATTATTAGAAATACAACCTATGAAGAGTATCATGAAGCAGTAGAAGAGGGTGTTGAATTTCTTTTCCACTCGGCAGTTAATAAAATTACTACTGATAAAAAAGATGTTTTAAAAGAGCTTTTAATTGACAAGTTTGAGCTTGTACCTGATCCAAATGGCGGGCGTGCACAACTTGTGAAAATTGAGGGTGAATCATATACGATTAAAGCAGATTACCTTATTCCTGCCGTTTCACAGTCGGCAGATCTTGATCTTCTACCTGAAGAGTGGGATATCGCTATGACGTCATGGGGAACTATTAAAACAAATGGTAAAGATTATATGACATCACGCAAAGGTATTTTTGCTGCCGGTGACTGTGAATATGGTCCGATGACAATTGTAAATGCAGTTGGTCAGGCAAAACGTGCTGCTTCTGTTATGGCAAGATATGTACAAACAGGGGAAATTACTTTAACAGATGAAGAGATTATGGAAGACCACCTTTCAAAACTCAAAGTCTATGATAAAAAAGAGAAGGTAAGTGGTTGGTTGCCGGGTCTTCCTCGTGAACAATCAGCTGTTTTAGCGGTAGATGATCGTAAAGATAATAACAAAGAGGTCAATCTTGGGTTTACTCAAGAAGAGGCTTTAAGTGAAGCAGAACGATGTATGCGTTGTTATTACATCGCTATGGTTCAGGCCTAGGAGTTGATGATGAGTAAAACAATTAACTTTATAATTGACGGTCAAAATGTGACAGCACAAAAGGGTGAGACTATCCTTCAAGCTGCGCGAAGACATGATATTTATATTCCGACTATGTGTTATATCTCAAAGACATCACCGTGTGCTTCTTGTCGTATCTGTTCTGTAGAAGTTGAAGGTGTAGAGGGTTACATTTTAAGTTGTAATACCCCACCTACAGAAGGTATTGTTGTTCATACAAACTCTCAGGAACTTGAAAAAGAGCGTCAAAATATTATGAAACTCTATGATGTAAATCACCCTCTTGAGTGTGGTGTATGTGATAAGTCTGGCGAGTGTGATCTTCAAAATATGACGCTCGAATTTGGTGTTGCAAGACAGGATTTTTCTGCAAAAGATCAACTCCGAACTGTGAAAGACTGGGGTTTAATTAATTATGATCCGGCTCTTTGTATTATGTGTGAAAAGTGTGTGCATGTTTGTAACGAGGTTATTGGAGACGATGCTATTGAAGTCAAATTTGGTGGTTACTCTTCAACAATTATTCCAAAAAATGCTCAGACACTTGATTGTACTTTTTGTGGAGAGTGTATTGCTGTGTGCCCTGTTGGTGCATTGGTAAGCAGTGACTTCAAATATAGTGCAAATGCATGGGAACTCTCTCGTGTACCGTCAACATGTGCACACTGTTCGGCAGGATGTTCTTTAGAGTATGAAACGCGCCATTCAGGTATTAATGCTGATGATTCTATTTATAGAGTAAAAAACAATTTTGAGTTTGCATCACTCTGTGGAGCTGGACGTTTTGGTTTTGATTTTAATGTTAAAGGCTTCAAAGAGAGTCAAAAACTGCAAGAGGCAATTAATGCTGTTAAAGAGGCAGAAGCTATTCGTTTTAGTTCAATTATTACGAATGAAGAGGCTTTGATTTTACAGAAAATTAAAGAAAAGTTTAATATTAAACTTTTTAATGAAGATGCTCGTCTTTATGGCTCATTTATGAAGGCATATGCATCAGTGAGTGGAAAATTGCATGCGAGTGCAACACTCGATTGTGTGAAAAAGGCCGATGCAGTTATTATGATAGGTAGTCGAATAGCTACGGATAATCCGGGAGTTCGTTATGCCTTAACAACAGCAGCTCGTCACAATGGTGCGCGTATTGTTTATGCCCACCCTATTGAAGATGCTTTGATGCAAAATACTGTAACACAGTTTATGAAGTATGAAGCTGGTAGTGAAGAGGGTGTTATGGCACTCTTAGCCAATGAACTTCTGAAAAACCGAGATCTTGATGAAGAAACTGTTGCATTTTTGGCTGATCTAGATCTTGGCTATCTTGAAGCGGAAAGTAATGTTGGTGATGATGAACTCTCTGCTATGAGCAAATCGTTTATGCGAGCAGAGAAAAAAGTATTGATTATCGGTTCTGATATGTTTGCTCATGAACGTGCTGAAAATATTGCAAAACTTGCTGCTATTATTGAGAAATATAGTGACTTCTCACTTTTGATTGTACCAAATGAGGTAAATAGTGCAGGTGTCTCTATGATTTGTGATTTAGATCTTGATGAAGATTTAAGCAATATAGTTGCTTATAACAGTAAAGGTTCATATATAATTGCAGCTGATGAAACAGCTGATTTCGTTGTTCCTGCACTTAATCAGCAAGAGGGAACAGTTGTTAATATTGATGGCAGAGTATTGCCTCTTAATGCAGCACTTGCTTTTGAGGGTTATGAGCTTAATGATATCGCAAATGGGCTTGGGATAGAAGCTGAAAATACGATCGATTATACAAAAGCGTTACCACAATCATCAGGTTTTAAAGCTGTCGATTTTGATTCACTTGAGAATTTCTTGGGTAAATTTGGTGAAGATGAGCGTGGTTATATGTTGGAACCGGTTGCTTGCGAAATACAAGGGCAGCTAGAGGAGATCGCAGAACTTCCAGAATACAATGGAGTAGTTTTGTATGCGGCTAATCCTGTATTACAGTTCAACGGCTTTACAGCGAGAACGAAACAGTTAGAAAGAGATACGGCATTAAGAGGTTCAGCGCAATTTGCTGCAGCTGCGAAGATTAATGATGGTGATGAAGTTGAGATTCAGTTGGGTGAGATGACACAAAAACGAATCTTTAAACTAGATAGTGAGTTAAAAGGAACAATAGCACTTAATCCTACTTTTGATAGTGGTTATGATTATGGTAGTTATAGATTTCTTAAATCCAAAATAGTGAGAGTAATGTAATGAGTAAAATAGTCATAAACATTGATGGAAAAGAGATAGAGACGCAAGAGGGTGAGTATCTTTTAAATGCTGCCCGCGCGAATGATATTTTTATTCCGGCAATTTGTTATTTAACACGTTGTAGTCCAACTCTGGCTTGTCGTATATGCCTTGTTGAAGCTGATGGAAAGCAGGTTTATGCCTGTAATGCAAAAGCAAAAGACGGGATGAATATTACAACAAAAACAGAGAATATTGAAAAAGAGCGCCGTGCTATTATGGAAGTATATGATGTAAATCATCCGCTTCAGTGTGGTGTGTGTGACCAATCTGGTGAGTGTGAGCTTCAGAACTATACGCTTGAAATGGGTGTTGATTCTCAAAGTTATGCGATTAAAGATGTTGATCGAAGTAGTCATGACTGGGGTCATATCCATTATGATCCGGGTCTTTGTATTGTATGTGAGCGTTGTGTTACTGCTTGTAAAGATATGATCGGTGACAACTCTTTAAAAACTGTCCCACGTGGTGGGGATAAAGTTGCAGATGAGTTTAAAGCTGAGATGCCAAAAGATGCTTATGCAATGTGGAATAAATTGAGTAAATCAGTTATTGGTCTGACCAATGGAACAGATGTTCTTGATTGTACTAGTTGTGGTGAGTGTGCGGCAGTTTGTCCGGTTGGTGCTCTTGTTGATACGCACTTTATGTATAAGTCAAATGCTTGGGAACTTAAGCAGATTCCGGCAACGTGTGGACACTGTTCTGCAGGATGTCAGATCTCTTATGATGTAAAACATACAAGTATTGAGAATCCGGAAGACAAGATATATCGTGTTATGAATGAGTGGAACTATGTATCATTGTGTGGTGCGGGACGTTATGGATTTGATTACCAAAATGCACAAGCTCTAAAAGATGAGGCTGCATTTAATGCGGCTGTTGAAGCTTTTAAAAAGGCAGATACAATAGCATTTACTTCTACTATTACCAATGAAGAGGCACTTCTTTTACAAAAAATGAAAGAGAAGTTTGGTTACAAACTCGTTAATCCTGAAGCAAAAGCGTATCAAACATTCTTAAATGAATATTCTGCACTTAGCGGTAAAAAACTTTACAGTTCTGATCTTGAGCGTGTACATACGACAAATTTTATTGTCTCTATTGGCTCTGCTTTAAAAACAGACAATCCAAATGCTCGCTATGCACTGAATAATTCACTGACTGTAAACAAAGGTGCAGGAATCTATTTCCATCCTGTGGCAGATCCAATTATTGAAGGTTTGGCAAAATCGATTATGACAGTAACGCATGCTCCACTTCAAGAGGAGATTGCACTCTACTTATTACTTGACCTTTTTGGAGATAAAGAGAAACTTCCAAAAACTATTAAAAAATATCTTGCATCATTTCACTCTCAAAAGAAAGTGACTGTAACAGAGACAATTAAAGAGAAAGTCATTGAAAAAGTTATTGAGAAAAAAGTAAATGAAGAGACGGGTGAAGAGGAAGAAGTTGAAGTAGAAAAAACAAAAATGGTTCCTAAAAAAGTTGAAAAAGAAGTTCTTGTTGATCATAATAAACTTCTTGAACTTTTAGGTGCTGATGATAATTTTATGGAAAGCTTAGAGAAAAACTTGAAGAAAAAAGAGACATTTGCACTTATGGTTGGACCAGATCTCTATAATCACCCAAATGCAAAAAATCTTGCTCGTTTGGTGGCTCTTGTTGAAAAATATACTCAATTTGAGACTGTTATTATTCCATCGCTTACAAATACACTCGGTGTGAGTTTAATTTGTGAACTTGATGATGAGAAGGGTGACTATACAGTTGCTTATAATACAGATGGTGATTTTGTACTCTCAGCATTGGGTGATGGTGATTTAGATATGCCAGCTATTAATCAACAAGAGGGCACATTAACATCTGTTAATAAACGAGTAAACCCAACAAATGCGGCTATTGGTTATAATGGTTATGAGTTAAACGATATAGCAAATGCTTTAGGATTTGATGCTGAGAATGTTATTGATTATACTGTTGAATTGCCTGCTGCTGTTGGATTTAAGGCAGAAGAGTTTGATAATCTTCCAAATCATTATGAAAATGATGGTACAGAAATGCGCGGGTATGTGTTAGAAAATGTAGCAGTTAAAGCATCAGATGATGAATCTGTCGATAAATTCAGCGATGCTAAGCTTGAAGGTAGTATAATCTATTTAGCTAATCCGGTACGACAATTTAGTGCATTTACGCATAAAGCAACACAGCTCCGTGAAGAGAGTGGTGTTTATATGAGTGAAGAGTACTTGTCAAACTCTGATTTTAATGCAGGTGACAGTGTAAAAGTTACAACGCAAAATGGTGAGCTTACGGCAAAAGTTGTCAGTGATAATAAAATCAAAGGTTCAATCGTAGTTCTTCCTACTTTTGATAAAAATCTAAATTCAGAGGCTCTCTTTAGCGGTTACCGCTTTAGTTCAGCTTCGATAGAAAAGGTGTAGTATATGGACAGTGCATATTTAATTGAAACGATTATTAAAGTCGTTGTAATTCTACTTATATTTTCAGCTTTGGCTGGGATTGGTACATATTTTGAGCGTAAAGTGCTTGCATTTATGCAACGCAGACTCGGGCCAATGAATGTTGGTCCATATGGTCTGTTACAGTTTGGTGCAGATGCAATTAAACTTTTTACAAAAGAGGATATAATTCCGACAAATGTTGTTGGACCAATCTTCAAAATTGCACCTGTTATTACAGCTGCAACAGCATTTATGGCAGCAGCAGCTATTCCATTTATGCCATCTTTTGAAATTTTTGGTTATGAAGTGCATCCAATTGTTTCTGATATCAATGTAGCACTTCTTTATATCTTGGGTGTTATGGCAGTTGGGCTCTATGGTCCACTTCTTGGTGGTATGGCATCTGCAAATAAGTTTTCTTTACTTTCAGCTGCTCGTACAGCGGCTGTTTTTATCTCATATGAGGTTGTTACGGGTCTTTCGTTACTTGCACCTATTATGATGGTTGGTTCACTCTCTTTGATTGATTTTAATAATTATCAAGCGGGTGGTATCAGCCATTGGATAGTATGGAGTCAACCTGTTGCATTTATCCTCTTTTGGATTGCTGCATTCGCAGAGACTGGACGTACACCTTTTCACTTGATTGCAAATGATCATGAGATTATTGATGGTTTTGGTACAGAGTATTCTGGTATGAGATGGGGACTTTTCTTTATCGGTGAGTATGCAAATATGTTCTTTATCTCATTTGTAATTCCTCTGATCTTTTTAGGTGGTTTTGGTGATGGTAGTTTCTTAGGTGCTATGGGTCTTTTGGCAAAAGTTGCATTTTTCTTCTTCTTTTTCTTATGGACAAGAGCAGCTTGGCCTGATGTAAGACCGGATCAACTTATGTGGTTGTGTTGGAAAGTACTTATGCCAATAGCAGTGGTTAATGTTGTAATCACTGGTCTTGTGATGATGTTTTAAGGGGATATGAATGAGTTTAGAAGCATTTAATAATAGAAATGTAACAGAAGGTGATTACTTTCTTGTTGATATTGAAGATTATCCTACTGATGGTTGGGGTAAGTTTAAGCGTGTAGTGAAGAGAACTTTCAAAGGTGAACTTTTTGTTGGTCTTTGGGTTGTTATGAGAGAGATGATCCGTTTTGATATTCATACAATTCAATATCCAGCAGAAAAAATGCCTATTGGACCAAGATATCGTGCCGTACATCAAATGAAACGATTATGGGAATCAGATACTGAGAGATGTATCGGATGTGGTCTTTGTGAAAAGATCTGTATCTCAGATTGTATTCGTATTGATACTCGCATTGATGAAAACTCTCGTAAAGAGGTGAGTGAATATACAATTAACCTTGGACGTTGTATCTTCTGTGGTTACTGTGCAGAGGTTTGTCCTGAACTTGCAATTACTCATGGTGGTGAGTATGAAAATGCAAGTGAACAAAGAGAACATTTCTTACTTTATGAAGATATGTTAACACCACTTGATAAAATGAAAGCCGGTAAACAGTTAGAGTTTGAAGGTTTTGGTTCTATTACACCACATGAAGATGAGCGTGTTAAAAAAACACCTCTAGCATATTAAGGAGTTTGGATTATGTTTGAAGCGATAGCGTTTTACTTGTTTGCATTTTTAACAATTGCTATGTTTTACATTACAGTAACAACAAAGCATGCGTTATATGCATTAACTGCATTGGCAGCGGGAATGATTTTTATATCGGCATTTTTCTTTATCCTTGGTGCTGATTTTTTAGGTGTAGTGCAAATTATTGTCTATACAGGTGCCGTAATGGCTCTTTATGCTTTTGGTATGATGTTCTTTGATACAACACGTGAAGTGAAAGAGAAACAAGGCAATAAAGCTATTATTGTAGGTCTCTCTACATTAGCAGCAGTTTTAATTGTTCTTATTGTATCTGCACCGATGATTAGCGATAATATTGTTGCTCTTTATCCTGCAATAGATGGTGTTGGTAATATACAAGAAATTGGTTTAGTCCTCTTTACAAAATACCTTATTCCGTTTGAGGTTGCGGCAATTATGTTACTTGTTGCAATGGTTGCAGGTATTGTATTGGCCGGTAAGAAAATGGATATCTCACTTACGCTTATGGATGCTGAAGAGATTAAAGCTAATGAAGAAAAAAACAAAAAGGTGCTTTCATGATGGAAATAGGTTTAAATCACTACCTCGTTCTCTCTACAATCCTATTTGCAATAGGACTTGTTGGTGTAATGAAGAGAAAGAACTTACTTTTATTGTTTTTCGCAACGGAGATTTTACTTAATGCTGTAAATATTGCTTTTGCTGCGATTTCACACTACTACGGTGATTTGACTGGTCAGATGTTTGCTTTCTTTGTTATTGCAATCGCTGCATCAGAAGTTGCTGTAGGACTTGGTCTTTTAATTGTATGGTACAAACGCCATGGCAATATTGATCTTGATGCTATGACAAGTATGAAAGGATAAGAGAATGGAAAAATATTTATATATTGCGCTTTTTGCACCATTTGTAAGTTCTCTTTTTTCGGCACTCTTTACTGCCACACCGAAGAAACTCTTTACAGGTATTGTCGGATCGGCATTAATTATTACGTCGCTCATTTCTAGTACTATACTTTTAGTATATATTTTAAAAGGTGGTGAACCAATTCATGTAGAATTGATGACATGGATGGCAACCGGTGGTCTTTATATCCCATTTGGTTTTGTTGTCGATCAGGTTTCTGTTACAATGATGATGGTTGTTACACTTGTTTCATCTGTTGTTCATGTTTATTCTATTGGGTATATGGATCACGATAAAGGGTTTAACAGATTCTTTGCATGGCTTTCAGCTTTCGTTTTCTCTATGATGATTCTTGTTATGAGTGATAACTATGCAGGTCTCTTCATCGGCTGGGAAGGTGTTGGTCTTTGTTCATGGGGACTTATCGGGTTCTGGTTCCATAAAGAGAGTGCATCTTGGGCAGCTAATGAAGCGTTTATTATGAACCGTATTGCTGACCTTGGTATGCTTATTGGTATATTCTTGGTATATTGGAATACAGGTACACTTCAATATGATGGTGCATTTGCGGCATTCCATCATCTTGATACTGCAACACTAAGCTGGATTGGTATTTTCCTTTTCATTGGTGCAATGGGGAAATCAGCACAGTTTCCACTCCATACATGGCTTGCAGATGCGATGGAAGGTCCTACTCCGGTATCGGCTCTTATTCACGCAGCAACAATGGTAACAGCAGGGGTATATTTAGTTATTCGTTCTCATGAACTTTACAGTTTAATTCCAAGTGTTGGTCTCTTTATTGCATCACTCGGTACATTTGTAGCACTTTTTGCAGCTTCAATGGCACTTGTAAACCGTGATATGAAACGTATTATTGCTTACTCTACACTTTCACAGTTAGGGTATATGTTTGCAGCAGCTGGTCTTGGTGCATACTGGGTAGCACTTTTCCACCTTATGGCACACGCATTCTTTAAAGCACTTCTATTCTTAGGTGCAGGTAATGTTATGCACGCTATGCATGATGAACTTGATCCGTTTAAAATGGGTGGATTGAAAAAGGTTATGAAGTGGACTTGGATTATGATGACGATTGCTTCTTTAGCACTTGCAGGTATCTTTCCGTTTGCAGGTTTCTTCTCAAAAGATACAATCTTAGAAGCAGCTTTTGCAGATCATCATATGGTAATTTATGGTGTACTTCTTTTTACTGCAGGTTTGACAGCATTTTATTCATTTAGACTTGTTGCACTTATCTTCCATGGTGAAGAGCGTTATAAACTTTTTGGTATTCATCCACATGAAGCCTATAAATTTATGCTTGTTGGTATGAGCCCACTCTTAATTCTTGCAATTATTGCAGGTATTTTCCAACAACCTTTCTTCCATATGGTTGAAGAGATCTTGTCAGCACATGAGTACCATATTCACTCTCATGTTACTGTATGGATTATGTTACTTGGTACACAAATATTTGTTGGTTTAGCTATTCTTTATGCATATAGAAAATATGCTCGTTCTGGTATTGAAGTGCCGGATGGAACAAGTGAAGTTGAAAACTCTTTTGTGTATAAATTATTAATTAACCAATACTATATTCCATATTTTTATGAAGAGTATATTGTTAAACCATACAGAGAGCTTTCTAAAGCATTCTGGACTGAAGTTGATTTAAAAGTCGTAGATGCTACGGTTGATGGTATCGCAGGTGTCATTTATGGTACAGGTGAAAAAACAAGAGCAATGCAGAGTGGTAATCTCTCTACAATGCTTAAATGGATGGTAGTAGGTTTAGTTGTGCTACTCTCTTTAGCTGTAGTTTTTGGACTAGCAGTAAGATATTCTGATGAGATTGGTCCAATCTTGTCAGGTTTAGGAGTTAATTAAATGTTTGATCATATTTTATCGATATTAATATTCTTTCCAGCAGTTGCAGCTGTATTTGGATTTATGATTCATAAGGATAGTATGCGTACCTATGGAGTGGCAGTGGCAGCAATTGAATTTGCACTCTCTTTAATGCTTTGGTATGCATTTGATTCAAGTGTATCTGGTATGCAGTTGATGGAGAGCTTACCGTTAGTTCCTTCATTTGGTATCAATTATACATTAGGTGTGGATGGAATTTCACTTTTTATTATTATCTTGTCAGCGTTTTTTACTCTTTTGGGTATTGGTGCGCTAACCGATACACCAAATGTAAAATATATGATTATTACACTGCTCTTCTTGCAGATGACAATGGCAGGTGTTTTTGCTGCACTTGATGCAATTGTATTTTATGTATTTTGGGAGCTCTCTTTGGTTCCAATGCTTTATATTATTGGTGCATGGGGTGGACCACTTCGTATTTATGCATCAATTAAGTTCTTCCTTTATACTTTTGCAGGTTCTCTTGTTATGCTTGTTGGTATGCTTTTTATGGCATATTTTTATTATCAAGCAACAGGACATTGGAGTTTTGCACTCTTAGACTGGTATAGACTTATTTTACCGGAGAATATCCAGTTATGGCTCTTTGCAGCATTTTTCCTTGGTTTCGCGATCAAAGTTCCAATGTTTCCGTTCCATACTTGGTTGCCATATGCACACGGTCAAGCACCAACTATCGGTTCTGTTATTCTTGCAGCAATTCTTCTTAAAATGGGGACATATGCATTTGTAAGATTTTCATTACCACTCTTTCCGGATGCATCGGCATTCTTTATGATTCCAATTGCAATTCTTGCAATTATTATGGTTATCTATACAGCAATGGTCGCATATGCACAAAAAGATATCAAGCAGGTTGTTGCTTACTCTTCAATTTCGCATATGGGTATTATTATTCTTGGTACATTTGCATTGAATGTTGAAGGTATCTCTGGTTCTATCTTTTTAATGCTAGGTCACGGTGTTGTTGCCGGTGCACTCTTTATGCTTGTTGGTGTAATCTATGACAGACGTCATACAAAACTGATGAGTGAATTTGGTGGTTTGGCACACGTTATGCCTCGCTATGCAACTATCTTTGGTATTATGATGATGGCTTCAGTAGGTCTACCGCTTACTATTAACTTTGTCGGAGAGTTCTTAAGTCTTTTAGGTTTCTACCAACAGTCACATATCTTGACACTTCTTGCAGGTACAGGTATCATCGTAGGTGCTATCTATATGCTTGCAGCGTATAAAAAAGCATTCTTTGGTGATGTGACAAATGAGAAAAATAAAAACTTACCAGATATTAATAAAAAAGAGCTTTTTGGTCTTATTCCACTGGTAGTTGTTGCTATTTGGCTTGGTGTTTATCCTAAACCTGTTCTTGAACCAATTAACAACTCTGTTGAAGCAGTTGTGCAACTTATGCATAATAAAGCACAAACTACATTGGCTAAAGAGAGAATCCCTGACTTGAGTAAACCAAAAGTTATGGTTATGAAAAAAACTGAAATTGAAGAGGAGGTGCACTAATGTTGTCGCCAATCAATGTTTCGATAGAGTCGTTAAACTTAATGACTCTTGCACCAATGCTTATTCCTGTTATTGGCGCGTTATTAATTCTTGTTGTTGATATTGCAAAGGTTAATTTGCATAAATCACTCTACGTAGTACTGAGTCTGCTCTTCTTAGCAATGGATTTTGGAGCAGTTATCGCTTCAAGTGGGCTTTTTATGTCAGATGGAACGCTTACGGGTGGTTTTGATATTATGCTTATAGATGGGCTGGCAATTCTTGCAGAGCTTATTATTGTAGGTGCATCAATGCTCTTTATCCCATTGGCTATGACACATAAACGTTTCCATGAGTTCTCTTATCCTGAATTTTTTGCACTCTTTTTGTTCATGATTGCAGGTTTCCAATTTATGGTATCTACTGATAATCTTATTATGATTTTTGTTGGTTTAGAGACATCATCGTTGGCACTCTATACACTTATTGCAATGCATAACCGTGAAAAATCTTTTGAAGCGGCATTAAAATACTTTACAATGGGTGCATTAGCAGCTGGTTTCTTTAGTTTTGGTGCAATGATTTTTTATGCACTTACAGGCTCAGTTGAGATCAATAAAATTGCATTAGTACTTGCAGCAAACGGCTATGCTGATATGGGCTTTGTTCTTGTTGGTATCGCATTCTTCCTTGCTGCATTTGGTTTTAAACTCTCTTTAATTCCATTCCATACATGGGCACCGGATGTTTATGAGGGTGCATCGGCTGCAATGGCAGGATATATGTCAATTGTTCCAAAAATTGCCGGTTTTGTAGTAGCTATGAGATTCTTTGAATTTTTAGTACACAGTAATGTTGTTTGGTTACAAATGATGCTTTATGCTGTTGTTGTCGTAACAATGACAGCTTCAAATATGTGGGCACTTGTGCAAACTGATGTGAAACGTATGCTTGCATACTCATCTATTTCACATGCCGGTTTTGTAATGGCAGCTATCTTAATTGGTACAACACAAGCAAATTCAGCACTCTTTTTGTACTGGATCTTATTTAGTTTTACAAATCTTGGATCATTTTCAATGCTTTGGATGTCAAGACAAAAACACCTTGCAGAGCATCAAAGTTCAGACCACTCGTATGACAAGTTTGCAGGTATGATTAAAACTGCACCGGTTGCTGCACTTATTATGGGTCTGTTTATGTTAAGTCTTGCAGGTGTTCCACCGTTTGCACTCTTTTGGGGTAAACTTTATATGATCTCTTCAGCAGTAACAAGCGGTTACACTGTTTTAGCACTTATTATGGCACTCAACTCTGCTATTGCCGGTTACTACTACTTAAAACTTATTGTTTATATGTTCATGAAAGAGCCGGTTATTGAAAATGGCGGTGAAATTTATGTTACAAATGCTACGTTGGCGCTCAAAACAATTATTGGTATCGCAGCTGTAGGAACTATATTTGCTTTTATAGTAATAAATCCACTTTTAGATTTTATTACAGCATTTGTATATAACAGCGGGTATTAATTTAATGCCACTATAAAGGAGAAGAGCCATTGTTTAAATCGATACTCTTAGCCTTTATAGCTATTAATACTTTTGCACTAGAGATCTCTATTGATAGTGCAAAAGATAACTTCGAAAAATACTCTACTCTTCATATAATAGATTCAGATCCTTTTGTTTGTCAAGCAATAAAAGATGATATGCAAAGAACAAAAGAGGTTATCTGTGCATTTTCAAAAAAGCCTTCTCAAGAGATTCCCCCTGTAGAAAATGATTTTTTTAAAGTGAACAGTTTTCGTAAAAAAGGCACGTTTTTTATCTCAATCAAGCCTTTTTATAAACTTTATCTCCATGCAGATATTTTTGACCTAGCCAAAGATAAGAGTGTCTTTAGTGCAGATGTTAAGATCGCAAAGCGTTGGACGCTGTTAGGGTATAAAAAAAAGTTACCTCTGATTAAAAAGCAAGAACCTTCCGATTTGGCAATTAATTTTCCGTTTTATCTTACAAAAGATATGCTTCCATATGTGGGAAGTTTGGATCTTGCAGGAAAACCAGTACATATAAAAAAAGTTGGAGATGTAACTGAGTATTTGAAAATTAAAAAATATTTTCAAAAAAAACGTTATGAAGATGCACTTGATCTTATTAATGATGTTTTAAATAATTATCCAAATACACTCTTTAAACCGGAGCTCACATACTACAAAATAAAAGTCTATGACAAGTTAAAAGATTATGACAATGTTATTAGTAATGCCAAGATTTTTTTGCGGGAATATTCTGGGGATGAGAATGTTCCCGAAGTCCTGGCATTAACGGCAAAAGCTTATGGTGCAGTTGGTCAAAACAGTGATGCAGATTATTTCTTTGACAGACTCTTTAGTGAGCATAAAGGGAATGTTTATGCACAATGGGGTTATCTCTATAAGGGTGCCATACTTGAAGCTTCCGGTGGAACAAAAGAGGCTGTTAACTATTATAAAAAAGCACTTTACAATACGAAAAATTTAGAAGTTGCAGCAGCAGCGGCATATCATTTAAGTGAAATTTTAATGCAGACGCATCCAAAAGAGGCAGCCAAATATGTTATGAAAATAGTTGAGGCAAAACCAAACTATTTTATTGAGAATAAAAAATTATCTAAAAAAATTATGAATACTTTGGCAGATCAAGGGGAGTACAAAGCTGCTGCCGCAATTGCAAATGCTATGTTGAAAGCATTAGGACCTACTTATGATGATTATGAAGATCTGCTCAAAGACAAAGCTTTATGGCTTGCTAAAACTGATGATAAAAAAGCGGCACTTCAAGCGCTGAATGATTATTTGAAAAAATTTCCTGATGGTGATTATATCGATGCTGTTCAAGTGGCAAAAGATGCACTCTTTTTTGAGAACAATGATCTTAATACAACAGCTAAACTGGCTGAGTATGATAAGTTAATTCAGGAGTATAAAGGGGATATTATTGCACAACGTGCTCTGTATGAAAAAGCAAAACTCCTCTTGCAGGAGAGAGCATATCAACAGGTACTTGCGCTAAAAGATGAATTGAAAAATCTTGATAGTGAGAAGTTTAGTGATATTGATCTCCTTATTAAAAAAGCTGCTGTAGGATTGATGGAAGAGTCACTTGCAGAGAAAAACTGTAAAAATGTTTTAGTTATTGCTAGTGATTATAATATTACACTCTCTAACAGTTGGGATGACGGCATTTACAGTTGTGCAATGAAGGGTGGTGATTTTCAACTTTCAAAATCAATTGCTTCAAAAAATTTGAAGTCGCAAAATATAGCAGTTCGCAAAAAATGGCTCTATCGTTATATGAAAATTGATTTGGAGACGGGTAATTACAGTGAAGCTGTAGATGTAGGAAAAGATCTGCTTGCATTAATAGATAATATTAAAAAATCAAAATATAAAGAGAGTTATCGACTTCTTTTTGATGCCTATAATCGTCTTGGAGAGAAAGAGAAGATGATGCAAGTAATGGCAAAGATTGAAGAACTTTTTGGAATAAACTATAAAGATATAAGTCGCTATGTTGCTATGATCTCTTTAGGTCGAGATCGTGGTGATGACAATATGGTTATCAAATACGCTAAAGCGGTTATGAAACTGCAAAAAGCTGCCAAGTCTTATCTTCAGAGCCCTTATATTGAGTTTAGTCTTTATGATGCATATATGGATAAAAAGGAGTACAACAAAGCTCTTAGTGCTCTACACTCTTTAGGTAGAGTAGCATTAAATAAAACACAAAAAGCACAAGCAGAGTATTTAAAAGGTGTTGTTTTGAGTAAGTTATGGAGAGATGCTGCTGCGAAGCAAGCATATAAAGCTGCGATAAAAGCAGATCCAAACTCTGCATGGGCAAAGCTTGCGAAATCTGCTTTAGAAATTTAAAATATTAGAGCTCTAAACAGTCACTAATACTATAAAGGGCAGGCTCTTTGTCTGCAAGCCATTTACCTGCACGTAGAGCACCTTTTGAGAAGGTATTTCTTGATGTCGCCGTATGGTTGAGTTCAATAAACTCACCATCATTGTAAAAACCGACAGTATGACGTCCTACGATATCACCACCGCGAAGTGCCATAACGGCAATTTCATCTTTACTTCGCTCTCCAATATTTCCATCACGTCCGCTAATACGCACCTTGTCAATATCCAATCCACGTCCACGTGCTGCTGATTCACTCAGTGTAAGTGCAGTACCACTTGGAGCATCTTTTTTATGTCTGTGGTGCATCTCTACAATCTCTATATCAAAATCTGCAAGTGCTGCAGAGGCTTGATAAACAAGTTTATTAAGGAGTGCTACACCCAAAGACATATTGGTTGCATATAATACAGGCATTAATTCACTTGCTTGTTTCATTAAATTTAACTGATGATTATTGAGCCCTGTTGTTCCAATTACAAGAGGTTTTGGAGTTTTAATAGCTGCTTCAAGAAGCATTTCACATGCTTGGGGAAGTGAAAAATCTATTATAATATCACTTGCATTTAAAAATGAGTTCATATCTGAAGTGACTAAGACAGAAGGGTCAATAGAGAAATCTAAATTTTTACGTACAAAAACAGCGCTTAGGCTCATTCCTTCTGTTACTTTTAGATCTTCAATAAGTAACTTACCAACGCGACCACTCGCACCAAATACACCAACTTTTATATCTGTCATATAATTTCCTTTAATTTAATAATTCATCAACATAACTAATAGCTGCAATGCCTGCAACTGCACCATCACCCGCAGCACTAATGACCTGTTTAGGCGCTTCTATACGCATATCACCTGCTGCAAAAAGACCGGCAACTGAAGTTTTCATACTCAGATCGACAATAACTTGCCCCTGCTCATTAACATCACATAAAAAGCTGCCATCTTCTTGAAGGAGTGTCTGGTTATTTACATCATTACCGACAAAAACAAAGACTCCCGGCACTTCAATATCACGAAGATTTCCATCTTTATCTTTTACGCGAAGACCTGTTACCCCCATAGCATCGCCATATACTTCATCGGGAACAGAGTTTAGTATAAGCTCAATTTTCTCATTTTCCTCTACACGTTTTACAGTATTTGGTGCAGCACGGAATTTGTCTCGTCTGTGGATCAGATAGACTTTTGAGCATATCTTAGCAAGGTAGAGTGCCTCTTCAAGGGCAGTATCACCACCACCGATAACGGCTACCTCTTTGCCTTTGTAGAAAAATCCGTCACAGGTTGCACAGGTACTGACTCCTTTGCCAAAAAACTCATCTTCACCTTTAAAACCGGCACGTCTTGGTGATGAACCTGTACATACGATCACAGAGTGTGCATGTGTGAGTGTATCATCACTCATAATGATTGAGAAGATATCTCCATCTTTACGGATCTGTTTGACCTCTACCATCTCATGTTTGAGACCAAATTTTTGACACTGCTTTGGCCATGGCATCATAAGATCCATCCCTGTAATGTCTCCGGTAACTCCCGGATAGTTTTCTATCTCAGAGCTTTGTGTGATCTGACCTCCGGGCATTCCTTTTTCAAACATTACTACGTTTTCAAGTCCGCCGCGTGTTGTATAGAGGCCTGCTGTAAGACCAGCTGGTCCCCCGCCAATAATAGCGCAATCTAAAATATCTTTGCTCATAACTTTTGTACCTCTTTGCTTAATTGATCTAAATTATCAAGTTTACGTATCATACTATCTTGTTTATAAAGAGTATCTTTGATTCGCTTTATAAAAAAGATAGAGGGAACTTCATAAATATTAAAACGTTGAATGAACTTCAAAGAGGTGTTTGTCCCAGAGTGAATAAAGGTTGTTAATTTTGTATTTGGACGTACCTGGTTGTAGTAGTCAATTGCCAAGATAGGGTTATTTAAGTTTAGTTTTGCAATTTTTTCCATACTGCCTCTGTTTCTTGAAGAGTAAAAGACAACAATATAACGATCTTTGGTCGGGGTAAAGAGATCACTTTTTTCATAAAAAGACCAATTTTTGAAGTTAATGAATTTATATTCGGAAAATTTATAGTTAAAGTAGGCAAAGGCACCTGCAATCATTGCAGCACCAAAAAAAGAGGCCAAAAGTGTGGAGAGAGAAAAGAGGCTTTTGCCTCCTTTTCTAGCCAACTTTGTACCTTTACAATTACGCTAAAAGAGCGTCAAGTTTTTGAGCAAATGCATCTTTAGATGCTGCACCAACCATTTGATCAACAAGTTCACCATCTTTGAAAAACATTACAGTAGGAATAGAACGAATTCCAAATTTCACAGCAATTTCTTGCTCTTCATCAGTATTTACTTTACAAACTTTTGCTTTTCCGTCATAATCTTCAGCTAGCTCTTCAATTACAGGCGCGATCATACGACATGGTCCACACCATGGAGCCCAAAAGTCAACAAGTGCTACACCCTCTGCAAGTGTTGCTTCAAAATTATCAGCAGTTAATTCAATATATTTTCCCATTAGGATTTCCTTTTTTATTTGTTTGAAGTATTATACAAGTGCTATTATTAATTAGAACTTTAGGAATTTTTTTTCTCTCTTGATAAAATATACACATTCCCTATAACCGATCTCTTTTGCCAGTTTTGTTATACGATCGCTATAGAGACCTACTTGTTGTGGGTTATGGGCATCAGAAGAGAATGTAATAGGAATGTTGAGATTATGTGCCGCTTTTAATAGCTCAAAAGAGGGATATGCTTCAGCAATGGGCTTTCTATAGCCTGCAACATTGAGTTCTAAAACCATTTCACTCTCTTTAATAGCCATAAGTGCTTTTTTCGCCATAGGAAGAATTGTTTTTTTTGGCATAAAATTAAAAACTTTTATAAGATCCAAGTGGCCGACAATGTCAAAATAGCTACTTTGTGCCATCGATTCGATCGTATCAAAATATTTTTGCCATACTTCATCTTTATCTTGTTTTTTCCACTCTCCTATAAACTCCGGGTTGTCAAATCCCCATCCTTCTAAAAAATGAACAGAACCGATAAGATAATCAACATCAGCTTTTAAAACGCGACTATCCATATGTCCGGGAAGATAATCAACTTCATAGCCTAAAAGGATGTCTATCTGATCTTTATAGCGTTCTTTTGCAGCTTTTACGTCACTCTCATAGGTCTGCATCTCTTCAAACTTCATACGATATGCCGGATCAAAATCCATAGGAGCATGATCACTAAAACCAAAAACTTTTGTTTTTTGTCGAATGGCCGCTTGAATATATGCGTCAATATCACCTTCGGCGTGATTGCACAGTGGGGTATGGTTGTGGAGATCTACTATCATTTTTTTCTCGAATTTATTTATTTTATGTTATTATAGTGACATTTAATAAACTAGATCAATTTTGATGATGGAGAACCTTATGACACAAGAAGAGCTAGATGCATTGATGAGTGGTGATATAGATATGGATGAGGTTTCTGAAACAGATACAGAGATGAGTGAGAGTGAAGCATCTCTCTCTGAAGATACAGAGAAAGCAGAAGACGGAGAACTTGATGAAACTCCAGAAGATCTACTTGAAGAGAATATCAAATCTGCAAAATTGCCACTGCCTGCAACCGATGAGAATAAAATGGTGCATCAGCTTGATGATGTCACCAAAGAGAGCGAAGAGAAAGCGAGTGAGATCTTTGATATTATTGAGACTATCAGTAATGATCTTATGGAGAAAGAGGAGAGCTTAAATAGTGTTTTGGATGTCCTAACAGCCAATATTGAACTCTTTGAAAAATTGACAGAGAAATTTCCTGATATTACAACATTTCAAACACAGCTGCAAGCAAATCAAAAAGCAGTTGAAGATACAAACGAGACAATTGAAGTTCTTCAGACAAGTGGTGATTCTATTATGAGTGTAATGGATATTATGCAGTATCAGGATATTCACAGACAAAAAATTGAACGTGTTATAAATGTAATGCGTGCTCTCTCTAAATATATGAATACCCTTTTTGAAGGGAAAATAGATGATGAGAAACGTGTCTCATCTGCGACACATATTGTTGGTGACACACACAATGATGTTGCCTCAACAGAAGATATAGAAGCGCTTTTGGCGCAGTTTGGAAACTAATGAAAAAAGTAGA
>Ga0256843_1000051_pt1 | contig 97089 bp, 117 predicted proteins | sample AlvinellametaG_FD_191572 | JGI IMG/M metagenome (GOLD analysis project Ga0256843, IMG submission 191572) | Pompeii worm associated microbial communities from hydrothermal vent at the East Pacific Rise, Pacific Ocean - Alvinella | ecosystem: Host-associated > Annelida > Integument > Unclassified... | reverse complement strand
TTGTCCATTCTGCTCTATTGAGTGCTTTAATGCTGCATATTGCTCGTCATTCATCATCGGTGTTGATTCAGCTAGCTCATGTAGTACTAACTCATTTACTCTTATTACTTCTATTTCCATTACTGGCTCCTTATTTGTTTATACCTAATTGTATCATTTATTGCCTTTCGCTAACCTTAATTCTGGTCGATGGTTGACAATTTTAAATATGGTCAGTTGACCATTGGTATACTAACTTTACCTTATTTATGGGATTTGTACTAGACCATCAGTGGAAAGTGGTCAATTGACCGGTCTGTATTTTTGACAGTATTTCATATAACCTATATATTAAATAGGCCAACTGTGGATTTATTATTACCTTTGGTACACTTAACAATAACTTAACATTGTATATACTATATAAAAGGGATCAATCTGACCTACTTTAATTTGAATGTAGCTCTATTAATTACTAATAGACCTATTTTCATTTTACCAATCCTAGTTCTGGTAATGTTGTTAGTCTTAAAGTTTGCTTAAGTGGGAGCTATGGGAAATTTTTAAATTTTTGTGGAGGGGGTTAGTGATGAGGTTTTGGGGTGAGTCGGATGGCATGCCCCCGGTGTTAATCTGTAGAGATTAATTAACACAGTTCGTAAGGAGGACACAATGAATGACATTAAACATACTCAACACATACTTACTCAGCTGTATGCTAGACTAACTTATCTTAATGATGAGCTTAGTCTATGTAATACTAACATGGAGCTTTGTGAGACTGACGCATGTTATGAACAGTTAGCTATGCTACGTGATCAACTGATTACTGATATCGCTACTGTTGGAGCTGACATTAGTAAGTATAAGCAGTTACTATCTCACCTTACAGGTAAGTAGTACAGTTTACCGAGCTAGTCGGGCCAACACTAGCACAATTCAGCTTTAGTGAGCAACCGTTCTGTAGGAGGAACAATACAATGACAACTTTAATTTTAATAGCAGTAGTAATAGCAGTAGGATTATACCTAGCACCAAGTGAAACTAAAGGGTTTCTTAGATGGTCTAAAGATGGATCAGTTGGTATCATCAAGGACGCTAAAGCCATCAGAGCCAAAGCATTAGAACAAGCAATTGAGGATCCAGAGTCAACTAAGAAGACTCACCAATGGCTTAATACAACGATAGCTGACACGGAAGTGTACCATAGAGAGGCATCTCTACGTTATATGGAAGCAGCAGCGTCACTTAAACGAGCACAGGAGAAAGCCCTATCAGAGGCTGAACAGTCTCTTGGTGTTTAGTCCTCATACAGCCCTCAATTACGAGGGTTGTAGTGAGTACTATATCCGATAGTACATTAGTTGCCTTCAACGGCTAACATTAACCGAAAGGAGTAAACATGACAGAGGAATCACTGTGCTAATCATCATTGATAGCACCTAGCATTAAACCGTACATTAACGGTCATAGAGTAGGAGGAGCACTATTGTGCAGCATAACGAGTTAATCACTCACATAAACCTGTAGGAGGACATTATGAAAACAATTACAACTAACACTGATAGAGTACAATTACAAAGACAATTAGAGCAATCTCAGTCAATCAACACTATTGATGCACTAATACGAACTGAAGTCGAGTCAACTGACTTAACTATCTTCATCAATGCATGGTGTGAATATATGGCTAACTTCATGAATATTAGTGATGACAACAAACATAAACAATTTCACCATGACTTATTAGAGCAAGTGGATCCTGTTAAAGGCATTAAGACACTATTACGAGCTATCATTAAAGCTAGTGTAACAACTAACTCATACATTGATAGAAACGTTATAGCATGGCAAGTAGGTCGTAAACTATTACCTAAGCAATATAAAACTGGTACAGCATATAATAGAGCTATGGTAACTGAATCTCTTGGGCTTAACCTTATCAATTTAGCGGCGTATATGAAGATGCATTCATATAAAATGATACATGGTGCTAATAACCGCACTATTAGCACTATTGTACCGCATACAGCATTAATTATGCCTCATATAGTTGAAGCATATAAATCAGTTAGAGCTAACTCTATTATGATAACTGAGCCTAAGCCTCATACATCGACTAAACAGGGTGGTAATCTAACTAATGGACGTACTATGCTTAATTCATCTGGGTTTAATAGTATATCCACTCAATCTGATAGAGCTAATGAAGCTATTAATCAATTACAATCTGTACAATACAACATTAGAACTAATCTTACTAATGAAATACTATTACAGTATAAGCTGCATGATAAATGGTATGATGCTAATGGTGTATTTATGGCTAATGAGTGGAATAAACTATTAGCTGACATCCAATTAGTACAGGATAATCCTGGATTCTACTTTGCTATGTCATATGATGATAGAGGTAGAATATATGACCTATCAGCTTACATTAAAATCCAAGGTGATAAGTATCAGAAGTCTATGTTAGAGTTTGCTAACAAGGAAGTATGTACTGACGAGGGTCTATCATATTTAGCTGTAGCTATAGTTAACGAACTGTATAATGACAAGATATCATTCGATGATGCTGTTGATTGGTTTAATAGCCAATCTATTCCATCATTACAAGCTATAGCGGATGAACAATCTAATCCTATAGCTACACTATTAATTCTTGACTATATTGATGCAATCAATGGGAAGCCTGTTGGTGTTATCACTCAATGGGATGCTACTAACTCTGGATTACAATTCTATTCAATCTTAGCTATGGATAGAGCTACTGCATCTCTATGTAACATATTTGATACTGGCTCAATAGCTGACGCATATAAAGCTTTAGCTGATAAGCTTAATGAACTAACTGATACTACTAATTTCAATCGTAGTAATGTTAAGAAAGCATTTATGACATTCTTATATGGCTCTATGGCTAATAATATCCTATACAATCTTAATGATCCTAAGAATGGAGTTACTGCTGGTATAGCTGAGTTCTTCCCATCTGATATGGATCATAAAGCTATGTGGGACACATTCACATTTGCAATGGATTCTATTGCACCAGCTGCTATCAGATTAATGAATCTAATTTACACATACAATAGCAATGGTCGTACTAAGTTTAAATGGACTATGCCTGATGGATTTGAAGTTGAATGTACTACAGTTGTGTCTTATATGGAAGACAATGATGAAGCTGACTCTAAGAGTAATACTAAGATAACTGGTTACTATATGGATATGAGTGGTAATACTCATAGTGGTGATATCAGTGTTAAGCTTGAACAGTTTAACGCTATGTCTAGAGCACTAGCTCCTAACATTATCCATGCTATTGACTCGTACTTTGCTAGGGAAGTTATTCGTAATTGTGACTTTGACATCTCATTCATTCATGATTCATTTGGATGTCATCCTAACAATACAGCTAAGCTTATGGAAGTTATTAGAGAGACTATGGCTAGAATATCTACTCAGGATCTATTATATACTATCTTATCACAAATTGATCCATCACAAGCTGCATATCATAAACGTAAAGGATACCTTGATAAGGGTGAATTAACAGCTGATGATATACTAGCTAGTAACTATATCATCAGATAGTTTGTTCCATAGCTTTTCATGCTCCTCGAAGTTGTTTGGTATAATCAGGAATGGATTAATCATATATTTACCTATATAGCTAGCTATAAGCTTATTAGCTATTAGTACAGCTAATCCTTTATCCCATCTACGTTGGTCACTTTTAGACAGTTCTTTACGTCTACTAGTGATCATTGGAGCTATGCTATGTGTTTCATAATCACTAATCTCTCTACTATCTCGTAGTAGTCTTAGTACGTATATAGCATTTGGTGATATATTTTCCATTACTTCTAGTATATCTAAGTGATGTTCACTATTTAACATTGTTGATCCTTTCTTGGTTTGCTTAGTGCCGACCATAGAGAATGGTGGCTTGTTATCATATACTCGTTTAACTTGGATTGATTCATCCTTACCGAGTGATATGTTTAATGGTATTTCATTATCCATGTTATCTTTCAAGAGTGTGAATTTAGATTTATGATTAGTGGTGTCTTACTCCTTAATCACGCTAATAATCTAAGTGAATGCCTACACAAAGTGTGTAGACTTTCGGAGTAAGACACTCACTTAAACTATCATGAATGTAGTATAACATCTATTAACTTTATCATAGCTTAACAAGAATTTTACCTGTTAACGGGTAAATTAATTTGGAATTTTACCTGTTAACGGGTAAAGTTTTTATAGTCTAGCTACCATCGTTAACGGATTGTACTTTCTATATATAATATAGCAATTAATTTACCATACATAGTGCCCTCTTCGGAGGGTATTATTGTGTGGTGTTGATTTCATTCTGTACCGGGTAATGCTGGCAGTTTTGATTCATTCAACCCACATAGTTCAACCTATTTCGAACCTAGTTTCTCAACTAAGTTAGTCACCGTGTTTCTGCACCGGACGGGGCCGGTGTTCTATGATAAGTGATTGATTCATTTATACGCCAATCAAGGAGCACCAATGCCTGATTTTAATCCTGATTATCCTGATCTGGACAAGTTCGCACCAGTAAGCTAGCATTAGCTAGTTTATCGTGTGAAGGTGTGCCTCAATGGCATTAACAATTTAACTATAAAGGAGCCACAATGGCTATAGATACAGATGCAATGGCTGCAGGACTTAATCCATCTGGAATTGATCCAGAGATAGAGAAGAAGGCTAAGCAGTATAGCAAGGCTGACTGGGATATGACAGTTAAACCTATGCTTGATAAGGTATTCCCTGCTGGGAGTAACCATGAACTACCTGTTGAAACAATCATTGAAATTCAACAGACAATGCTCGAAAATAAAATCGAAGCACTTACAAAATCTTCTCAGAAGAAGCTAGCTGCCGAAAAAGCGGGTCTCTTATGGCCTTAAGCCATAGGCTCTAAGCTACATCCCACTATTAGACTACAGTACATATTTTACACCATATTGTAATACGTACTGTAGTTTGTATCACAACTTGTACTACTGTACATATGAGCAACCATGAACTACTACTGTTCCTCCTACATGGTTGTTCTTATGTGTAGTAACACAAATCAACTTAAAGGACACATAATGTTAAGTAAATTATTCGAAATCACATCAGCAATTGTAGGTGAAACAATTCACCAAACAGCATCTATTGGAGAAGCAATCATTGATGATATCAAAGATATCCCTGATGCAATCGTTAAAGGTTACGATGAAGGGCTATTCAACTCATCAGAGTCAACTGAACAACAGCCTCAATCAAAGCCTGAAAATATCTTCAATTCATCAGTAGCTAGTGCATAATCTATCACTACTAACTCGACTACGATATATCATTATCCTAATCCTGTTAGTAGTAGCACTATCTCAACCTTATTTTTGGGTAGCTATCTTTATACTCCTATCATTTGAATCACCTACTCGTGAATCATCTGACACTGATATAAAATCATTATCAGAAGTTGAAGAGCATGTAATAAAAACATACTCACCAACTTATACATCTAACAATACTCATCAGTATGATAAGTTATTTGTTCCTGATAACCTTAAATTTATATCTAAAGAGGATAAAGACATCTATCTTCAATCACCTGAATGGCATGCACTTAAACAGCAACGTTTATCAATAGCAAATCATTCTTGTGAATCATGTGGTCAATCCAACATACCGTTGGAATTACATCATATAACATACGAGCGATTAACTATGGAACACATAGATGATCTTCGTATTGTATGTCGTAACTGTCACCAATCTATCCATGACACCTATGGGTATGATCGTACAACTTATTATCCAATTTCGTAGGAGTATACAATGGAAGTAATCATTATAGGAATAGTAACATTCCTTAACCTTATCATACTTAAAATCAAATTTGAACGTGAACGATATGCTGATCTGACCCTTGACATAGCTGGATTAGCAACACTCAATTATATGTTTGGTGGAACATTAACTGGCATGACAATAGCTATGATATCATCATTTCTATTATCATTATATCTATTTTTCTCTCCACCTAACTTATCATTACTTGATTAACCTTTCTTACTAGGACAGATCGAGTTCCTATTATTCTTCCGTATTCTTCAATACCCTTCTTGGTATGTAGAGCTATCATTGATGGTTCTATCATGTCAACATAAAGGATTAACATGTTACAAGCATTTATTGACCTTAACAAAGACGAACTATTACGTTTATTTCAACACCATAGTAAACGTCATCCAACATTAGCTTTATTTGCTAACTATGTCTATAACTCTAATCAATTCAAATTCCCCACAATGGTATGGCCATGCAAGTAGGTGATATTATTACATTTGACTCTGTTGACCATTGTAAGCAACTACTTCGTAAAGGGTATCGTTTTGCTAGTGGAAGCACTAGAGTAGAGTTATTTTTTGATGATTCTTTCATAGGTATAGACAGTAATGGATATGAGCTATGTTATAGGTATGGAGATAAATCACATATGCAGGGAATATGGGGAAGTATAGAAGATAGTGGTGAATTTGAAATAATTAAAATACCATCTTCTCCATCTATTAAACTCTACATATAAGGATTAACATGTATGATACACTTGACTATACAATTATAGATAATGGCAGATATTCTGACCCATTATTTGATAATAGATGTAAACAGTTTATACGTATGCAACCTATTAGCATTACTAAACCTAGTAAAGTATATCACAAACCATCATTCAATCAACTGTTAAAGGATTTACATGTTAGTAAATAGAAACAATGCTAGTATTATCCTAGCTGATAGTCAGCCTGACCTTAATATCATTATAGAGCAATCTGATATTAACAGACCTGTTACTATATGTACTAATGAGTACATATTAACTATAACTGATTTAGTACATGAATTAGAAGTATTAGTACACGATACAACTGATACATTACTACAAACAATCCAATTACCAAAGCCACTATAATGAAACTAATATTATCATTCATAATAACATTATCATTGTATGCTGATAGTTCAATAACTTTAGCTCAGACATTGATTACCCACCATGAGGGCTTCCGTAGTAAACCATACAAAGACACTTATGGGCTATCTATTGGTTATGGAACATCATTAACTCATGGTATTAGTAAAGAGGAAGCTTTAATCCTTCTCAACTATCGTACAATAGCCCTTAATCGTAAACTTATGACTCGTGCTTGGTTTCGTAATTTACCAACTATGAAACAAGCTATAGTACTTGACTTAGCTTACAATGTAGGCATAACTGGTGTACTCAAGTTTAAGGACATGATTACTGCACTATCCCGACATGATTATCATTTAGCTGCATTAGCTATGAAAGATTCAATATGGTACAGACAAACTGGAACAAGAGCTAAGCATTTAGTTCAACTTATGGAGAAATGATATGGATATCTTATTTGTTAATTTAACTGGTATAATTATGTTAATTGTAGCTAACCAATTCTTAGGAAACCACAATGGAAACTATTAAATTTACTGTAGCTGAAGTAGATAGAACTATTAGACATATACAGCAACTAAAGACTAATTTAGCGGATGCTAATGATGTAGCTGCCCAATACATTGACAAATACAATCGTCTACTTAATTCGTATGAAGAATTAGTACAATCACTAGCAAAGGCTGAACATAGATGTGATTTACTTGCTAGAAAAGTAGCTGAACTTAAAGCTAATCCAACTGTGGTTAGAATCAACAAACAATGTGATGGTAAGCCATCATCAGTTATAACATATGCATAAGGATACCTATGATACAAGCAGATATAACAATGGTACGTGTAGCTGAACTTCAACGTAAAATGATGCACAAGAGAGACGAACTAGCTGATAGGCTTGTTTATTCTAACAATAGTGATGAATCTCGTATTAATAGAGAAGTAATTAATCATTATGAAATGTTCATACAGGAGCTTGCTATTATAGTTGACCAAAGTGAATCATAATAATTAGTACGTCTCCGTATAGACTAACAACAAGGAATAAACAATGAAATTTAAAAGTAAAGAAGAATTCATAAATAGAGTTATGAAAGGTGAAAAATTTAAAGCAAGCAATGGAGATATATTATATTATAGTGAAGCATATAACAATCCATTCAGACATGGTGATGCATCTATGGAAGGTAGGTGGTATAGTATAACTACAGAAGATTTTGAAATAGTCGAGCCAGAGCCTAAAATTGAATTGAGATGGCGTGTAGCTAAAAATTTTAATGACCTGACTGAAGTAACTTCATGGTATTATAATCAAAAATATATTGATAAATATTATAAAGGCTGGTATAAATTCGGAGACCCTATAGAAGTAGAGGTGCCAAATGACTAGAGAATCAGCAATAGCTGAACTTGAACAATACATAATAACATCTATATCAACTGATGCGCGTAAGCATATTAATATCAATGTAGCTAAGCGAATCATTACTGGAATATTTGATAATATGGAAACTAGAATATGTGCTAATTGTGTTTATTATAAGAATAGTCGTTGTACTAATCTAGATAATGATGCTATGTTAGATCCACACAATATAATGAGATATGGTCCAATAGTAGCCAATAACTTCGGATGTATTAGATTTGAAAGAATTAAAGGATAAGCATGAATAAAGAACAATACCAAAAACATAAAGAAGTAATATAATGGTTTTATGAACAGCCAGAAGGTACTTGTGTATGGTGTAAAGATGCATCAGGCTGGTTTTATTTACTTGAACCAGAATGGGATATTAATAAAGTGTATGCAATCAATGATGAATATGCTGAATTTCGTAAAGCATTAGCTGATGGTAAGGAAATTGAATCTAAAGTTGACCACTTCGCTGGTGGATCATCGTCTGACGAAAAAAGACCATGGAAATTAGATACTTCTAATAAGTTCGTACATGATCCCAAGTACTACAGGATAAAACCTGATAAACCAGAATTTAAAGTTGGTGACTGGATAGTAATTAAGGATAAGCCTTATAAAATTGTTACTGTATATGGCCCTAGCTCGGGTGACCTATATGGTAAAGTAGCTTATGCAAATCCAGTAACAAAAGGGGCTGTATTAGTAGATATATCATCTATTAAACTATGGGAACCTCAACCTGATGAATGGTGTTGGTTTTGGGATGATGTAGATGATAGTGCATTAGTACTAGAAAAGTATATTGATTTAACTAATACAGGACTATATAAAACTGATGGATATAACTGGGGTAAATGTGAGCCATTTATTGGTGAACTACCTACATACGTAAAAGGATAAATAATGACAGATGAACAATGGATAGTTTACTTATATTCAATATGGCCTGATGGAGGTTGGACAGTAGTTTGGATAATTTTGCTATTGTTTGTATTAGGATTTCTTATTGTCACAGGCTTGAGCTATATCTTCGATGGACATAAAGGATGGTATGATACAGAAAAATCTTTATTTCTTAATCATTATAAGTCAACTTTTGTTGCAATGGTGACTTTATTAGTATTTATATTAATATCTAATTTGATACCTAATCGTAAAGGATTTCTCTTACTTGTGGCAACTCCTGCTGTAATGAATGTAGTCAAGTCTGACACTACAGTAACTAAACTTGATAAATTAGATGAGATATTAGATTTAGCTTTAGATAAAGCAACAGCTAAGCTGAAGGATAAATAATGACAGAAGATACACTTGAACAGATAACATCCATTGCAATTACGATATTTGCACTTATTATAAGTACTGGCGTAATACTTTATCTATTATTTAATCCCACAACTAATAAGCAACATACTTACTATATAGATGACGTACCTCAACACAATGTAAAGAGTGTAACAAGGTATACAAACGAAGTAGCTATCTACTACAATAATGGTAATGTAACTATCATACCATCATTAAGGTATAAAGAAACAATAACAGTAAAGAGGAATAAATGAAACTAACATGGAATAATAAGCAGTATTGTATGACACAATGCGCTAATAAGAAATTAAAAACATTTTTATTTAATATAACCATTATGCCAATTTTATTACTGGTACCTATAGGAATTTACTTAATCCTAGTAGGGATAGTTGCTCAGCAAATTACAATATGGTACTATGGAGATCTAACAGGCTTATGTCCTGTAGACCTAATAGACGCTGGCCTAGTCTATGGAATAGCCTGGCCTATGGTTATTATGGGTGTCTTAATGCTCATTGGCTTTGTAATAGAAGCTATAATAATTACCTATCATAGATATAAGTATGCACCTAAGTGTAACTTATTTGAACAATGTAGTTAGGGGTATCTATGAAATTTAATACAACAATTGCAGATATAAACAGAAAATAACAATATCATAAAACAGCAAAGGAATAAACATGAAGAAAACAATCATAGCTTTAGCAGCTTTATCGCTAACAGTATTCGCTGGAGGATTTGGAACTAATTCCTCTCAACCTGATCAATACTTAACTGGTTCTGACCAACAGAAGTATCAGTATGTAATTTGTACGGCATCCGAAACTGGTTCGTACTACCAAGCTGGTAAACGATTAGTGTCATTACTTGGACAAGAAAGAGGCACATCACATAACACAGCAGTAGCTGAAACAACTGATGGAACTAAACAGAATCTACAACTAGTGGCTGATGGTATTTGTAATGTAGCATTTGTTCAAGAGGACTACTTAGCTTTTCTTAGAGGGCAAGACAAAGCATTCTTCGACAACAAAGCAATTATCACTTTAGAACGTACTGAGAATGTACAATTAATCATGCGTAAAGGTATGTCAGAGGATGATATCCAAGAAAAAGGTGCCAAGGTATTAGTTGGACTTGCAAACAGTGGTGGAGCTGCTTCTTGGCAATTAATCCAATCACTTGAACCTGATTACAAATTAGCAACTACAGTCTATGGTGACATCGACATCTCAGCATTATCTGATTTAGCTGCTGGCAGAGTAGATGCTATTATCAAAACAGCTCACCTTAACCCATCATCTGACCAACTTGCAAAAGATGTTCAAGCTACTGATGGTATTGAGTATGTAGACTTTGATGACTCTGACTTGAATGATTCAATCGACTTCGGTGATGGAGCTAAGCCTATCTATAGATTTGTAGATACAACAGTAGCTAAGGGATTCTTTGACACTGAAGCAGAAACATTTGAAACTCATGTAGCAATCATTGTAGATAAATCTAAGATGTCTAAGAAGCAAAAGAATAGAATACTTAGAGTATTAACACTTAATAAGTCTAACTTATTCTAATTATGAATACTTTAGAACTAATTCTTACCATAGCTCATATATTATTTACTATAGGAGCTGTATATGTAGTGTATACTTATCTTAGACAAGCTAAGATAATTACATTATCTGACTGCATACTATTACCAATAGTAGCTTTCGTACCCTTATTTAATATAACAGTTATAGCTACTTATGGGCATGATATTGTAATTAAAAGAAAAGGAGACAATAATGAATAATTGGCTTATTTCAAATCTAACATCGTTAGATCCCTCAACCTTAACTACATATCAAACCGAATCACTAGCACTACAAATCTGCACTTATATAGTAGTACTTATCACAGCAGTCCTTATTATAGTATCCCTCAAATAAAGAACTATCATGAAATTAAAACGAATAACTCTTAAGAAAGCTCTTAAGCGAATTAAGAAAGGTAAGCCTACTTATGGACTATCTGAATCATTTTGGTTAGATGATGAATGGGATAAGTTATCTAAGAAGTATATCGATGAAGTATCTACATACTATCGAGTATTTGCCAAACCAATAAAATAAAGGAAACACATGTCATTAATCAACAAACTTAAACATAAAGCGAAACAAACCGCTTCAACTATATCATCAACAGCTACATCAGCTATTGACACAGTAGCTGATACTTATGATACTGTAGTGGACTCAATTACTGAACCTATGCAAGTTGACTTAGTCATAACTCAATCACACCTTGACTTACTCCATTCAACTGGAGAATGTCAAATCCTCAGCAAATGTGGTGATGTAATTGGTACACTCAAATTAAAGGAACAATAATGATTGAAACTAAGCAAATAGATCACTCTAGATCAATTCAAGTTGAATGTGCTACTATCCCATTGAATCTATTTGAAGTATTTCTAAAACAACATGATGCTACATCGTTCTGGGATTTAATAGATAGCCATATACTATCAATAGCTTTAGATGATACTGCCATTAGTAGTAATTTTGCATGGGCCAATAGTTCTAGTCCATGGATAGACATAGATGAGAAGTGGCACAATTTATACACTGTATTTAGCAGCCTTAATGAACACATAAGCCATCGTGATATGTACCTATTCTATAACTTCTTAATAGTAGAAGATATAGTAGAAGAGTATCTTAATTCATTTAATAAGTCTTTTTATACTGATAGTGTATTTAGAGGCACAGCTTATCTCATATTAAATAGCTTTCAATGGCATGACGCTATTAAATGGTCAGCATTATCTGTTAAGTGGGGACAATATCTAGCCTTACATACAGATAAACCTTCAATACCTTCTACAACTACTATAGCGCATGACGATCAACTTGATCAACCAAACTTAACAACAAAGGAAACAATTATGAAAGAAACAACTAAAACATTAGCAGAAATGACTCTACAAGAGATCTTAGCAGAGCTATTTGGAGAGAAATGTACTACTGATTTATGTAACAAACCAGCATTTGTTGGGCATGTATTTGATGAAGAAGGAACACTTGTAAAAGCTGTTGCACTTGAATCTAACGCAGACGCAATCAATATGCTTAAAACTAAAGCTAAAGACTTACTTGGATATACAGTAGTTACTTACAAAGCATCTAAAGTACATACATTAGATATTCCAGTTAATTCAACTAAAGCATAGCAATGGAAACTAAATACATCATTGATAAGGATACTGTTACAGTACTCAAACTTGATGAGAACCTATTAAAAGAATCATTACCACCAGCTGTGTATCTTGTAGAACAATCTCCATCTGGTTATTACTTAACCAAACTTGGCGATAAACTTGATGCACCGGCTCGTGAGTATGGTTCAATTACATCTCGTAAGCATCGTATATTCAACACATTTGAACAGTCTAACAAATCTATTGGTGCACTATTCACTGGATTGAAGGGCTCTGGTAAAACAGCATTAGCTAATTCGATCTGTAACCTTGCTATCGACAACAACTATCCAGTAGTAGTAATTCGTAATTCATTTGATAATTCAATCTATCAATTCCTTGAATTATTACCTCCACATGTGCTGTTAATCGATGAGTTTGTTAAGATTATGGACTCTAATGTTGATAATTATGAAAGACCATCTGGAGCCAACCAAGAGCCATTACTTCACCTATTAGATGGAACAGTACCTGGTAAACGTTTAACTATCTTAACTGATAATAGTATACACGAAGTCAATAGCTATTTAATTGATAGACCTAGTAGAATATTATATAGTATTAAATTTAAAACACTTGAGCCTATAGTAACTTCTGAGATATTGAAAGAACATAAGATTAAGAAATCTATCCGTAAACAGATAATTAAGTATGCAGGCAAACAACAAATGTTCAGTATTGATATCTTAAAAGAAATCATTACTGAGCACAAACGCTACCCTAAATTATCTATTGAGGAATTATTTGGTATTATGAATATACCTATAGCAGATGAAACTTATACTTGTATCATTGAAGAAGTGACTGGACCATTAGCATCTAAGCTACCGTTGAATACACAATTACAGCTTAACGACCTTCAGGATCCTTATGAGAAATCATTTAGTATTTCTGTACCTATTCCTGAGGATGATGATACTCCTGACCCTGATTCAACTATAGCCTTTAGACGTGATGTTAGACACTATACATTTTATAAAGATAGTATAATTACTAAAGACGAACACTATATTGTAGCTGAGCATAGAAATGGATCTATTATTAAGGTTCGATACTATGTGAACAACTCAGTTTATTATGGTAGATAGTTACTCAAGTATGCCTTGAATTACCTTAGATGGGACGGTAACTTATTCACCTAATCAGTCGGAGCGCTTAGCTCCGCATATTCCACATAGTACTGCATAAGTCCTGTAATTAGTTACTTGCATTTGGAGCACGTGGTCGCTGGTTCAAATCCAGCCTACTCCGACATTAGTGGAGTAGTAGCTCAGTGGTAGAGCACGTTATTTTACTACTTACGCACACTTATGTAGTACTATGTGGAAACACATACCATCCAAGTCCTCTATTGTGTTACTTACCAAACTTTTAATTTGACATAACTACACTTTAGACATACTTGGATTATTCATTTACTATTGACAAGTCCTGATATCAGTTACTAACAATATCGGATTTAATAAACTACTGTTATCACACACTTGTCAGCAGTAAGTGAATAACTCACCATAAAGGATCTACAATGAGTCAATATACTCATAAATCACTAATCTATGGACTAACTAGTTCAATTCCAATTCTACCAACTTCACCCGAGGATATCCCAGCTAAGATTGAACTACTTGTTAAATTAGCCCACAGTGGATATATCATCACCAATCCTGAGGTACTACTACAAGCTGACTATACATCAGCTTCTAACTCAATCTTGAACTGTATTTCGTCAACCACTAAACAAGCTACTGTATTTCGTAATTCATTCGGTTCTCAGCTTGATCTTGAATCATATACTTATGATGATTACTTAGCTATCTTTGCTCAATATTCTATCACATATGATTGGGAATCAACTTTTGAATCAGTAACTAACTTATCTCCAGCAGCGATTCTATCGCAGTATAAACTCGATACAGCACCATTAATCCCAGCCTATGATAAATCAACTACTAAGCATATTACTTTATTTGACAGACCAGCCTATGAAGCCTATATGCTATCATTACTTGAATCTAAAGCACCACTTCGACTTAATCAAGAGAAGATCATTCAATCTGCTGATTGGCATGAGTTGTCTAGTCTCAACCCAACTTACTATGTAAAGTCTACTAAATCATTAGTTCAATTATCGCAGTATAAGCAAGGTATCTTACCAACAATCTCGTCAATTGATGAGCTATTACGATTTATCTTATCAGTTGGAACCAAACCACATGACATCGATTTCAATGGCCAAATAACTAGTGACATGTTGAAATCAGTCCAATTCCATTTACCAACTCGTATGAAGAAGTTCATTCTTAACTGGTTTAACAATCAGAGTGTAAGACCAATAACTGAGCAACTATTAGTATATGAACAATTCTGGAAGCGATTATTCCATCACTCACATTGGTGCTCATCTGCTAAATTTAACCATCGTTATCCTGTAACTAAGCTGATTTTAACTATACTTTATTCAACTGATCGTTCATGGACATTTAACTCTCGTTATCAACGTGCATTACAATCTTATGATTATTCACTTGCATTTGAAATCTTAACAGAGAAACCTGGATTATTGCTTCGTAACATCATCATGTATTGTAAGTACACTACTGGAACTTCAATAGCAACTACTTCTGATACTAAACCAGCTGTAGTTCAATCTGATGCATCTGATCAGCTTCGTAATCAATTACCGACAATTCTAGCATCAGCTAAACCTGCAATTAAAACTGCTATTCAACTACTAGAGGAACTTCATAACCCAGTTCACTATGAACCTATCCACAGTCGTGAAGTACGTGGGCAATTAATTCACTATATTACTCCGATACCAGCATTTGATACAGCTTTAGTTAGCAGTGTGATTAGCACAGTATCTCGTTATATTATGCAGACTAAACAATCTGCCAACCATAACCTTGGCAAAGTCTACATAGCTCCTGAACTTCAATCAATTGCTGTTCAGTACTCTGGAGCTAATTCTGATGAAATAGCTCTTAGTGGTGGATTTATTCCACCTAACTCAACCTTACCATTACCTGACGGATCAATTATTCGTCTTGGTATCTGTTGGAAGGACATCGGACATGGTTCATGTGATATTGATTTATCATCAATCTTCATTCGACCTAAGATGTCTGGACCTGAGTTAGCTAATTGCTACTATGGTTCGCCTGAACTTCGTCATAATAGCCAACTAATAGCTGTATCATCTGGTGATATTACTTCTTGTGATACTGATATCTATTCAGCTGAATTCATCGATATCGATATTGATAAAGCAGTAGATGCTGGATTTACTTCATTATTTAATATGGTCAATATGTATAGGGGTAAAACTTTTGATAAATATGATACTCATATCTTCTTATCTGTTATTACACCTGCACAACGAATTAAACCTAGTAGCACTATAACTATTGATCTTGCCAAACAAGACTATGCTGTATCATTACCAGCTACATCTAAGAATTATCTACCGTTCTATATTGATCTAGTTGATCGTACTATGACATCATTAAGTATTAATACACCATCAACTAATTATGATAATGCTAACTCGTTATTACAATCTAACCTAGAAGCTATTAACAACCGTAATCAGCATACTAGCTTAGCATCAGTATTAGCCTTAACTATTCCTAAGTCATCTATCACTACATCACCTGATGAAGCTGATATTACTATTGGTACTACTTCCGATTATTCGATCAATGTATTAACCAATATTGAGGAACTACAACGAATCATTTTTTAGGAACAATTATGACATTACTTAACCCACATTTGCTAATTCAACAACAAGTAACTCCACAACAACAAGAGAATCTTCATAATCTTTATTCTGATATTGAATCATTATTCGCTCGAGCCAAATTAACTCCAACACCTGAGTTAGCTGCTGAACTTACTGAGCTTGAGTATCAGTTACAGGATAACTGGAACTTTCCTCGTGATTCTAGCTATCACAAATACTGGATTCAGTTACCTCATTGTACTTGTCCTATTACTGATAATTTAGACAGAATTGGAGTAGCTGAGGCTATTTATTCCAATGACTGCCCATATCATGGAGGGTTCGCTGATGAAGCTTAATATAACTTACCAGGGTATGAACTCGCCAACAATTTACCAGTGTGTACCACTAGCAACAGCATTAGCTAACCGACATAAGCCTGGTTTCAAGTGCTTTCACTATACTCATATACCAGTCCATCCATATGGAGTTAGTACTATTATAGTTATGTTTACTCCAGATGAACTAGTCACCTTGACTTAAACTGGATCATAATAGATTTCGAATAGTTCAATACCATTTTGTACTATTGAGGGCATAATTGCCCTCATTCTAATTCTTACAGAGCTGATACAGAACTTCCTGGCAGGGGGTAATGTGTAGGTAATAATAATAATGTACCAACATTATCAATTCTGTAAGCATTAAATATAAAAGGATAATAATGAGAAAATTAGTAACAATTCGTAAAGTAAATAAATTACTACCAATTCCGAACAAGGATAGAATTGAGTTAGCTGTAATTGATGGTTGGTCATGTATAGTTAAAAAAGGGGAATTTACTGAAGGATCCATTGGAGTATTTTTTGAAATAGATTCATTCATACCTAAATCTGACAAATACTCATTCTTAGGTAAATCTACTACCCATCAAGGTAAACAAGGATATCGTATTCGTACTATGAAGTTAGCAGGAGCAATATCTCAGGGATTGTTATTACCGATTAGCCTGTTTGAGGAGCTTAATTCTGTAACCCTTAATATTGGGGATAATCTAACTGAACTGCTTGGAGTAATCAAATACGACATTGACATAGCGCAACAGCAAAGTAAAGGCAATTCAGTAACTGGAAAACCTGCAGGTAATTTCCCAGCATTCATCCCTAAAACTGATCAGGAACGTATTCAAAACTTACCGCATCTATTTGAGACTCATAAAGAAATATTCTTTGAAGAGACACTTAAACTTGATGGTTCATCAATGACAGCTTATAAAATTGAAATAAAATTACCGTGGTATAAACAAGTATTAAATAAATTATTCAATATATATAACATAACTCACTTTGGTGTATGCTCTCGTAATCTTGAACTTAAGCAGCCTAAACTTGGTGATAAACCATCTAATTTTTGGACAGCATCGGATAAATATAATCTACATATTGACTTACCTACTGGATTTGCTGTACAGGGTGAGGTATTAGCACCAAATATTCAAGGTAACTATGAGAAAGTATCTGAAGTTGAATTCTACATATTTTCAGTATTTGACATTACTGATCAAAAATACCTTACACCAACAGAGGCTAGATGGTTTGTTAGCTACTACTTACCTAAAGCACAGTACGTGCCAGTAGTTAATCCTGAAGTAGAGATATTCAAGGAAATAACATCATTTGAGCAGTTTCAGGAAAGAGTAACTAGTAAATCTCTATCATCCTCTGTTTGGTCTGAAGGACGTGTATATAAAGCATGTGATGGATCTATTAGTTTTAAATGTATTAGTGATAAATACTTACTGAAATCTGGTAAATAACAATGGAACCTGTAGTAATCATAGCTAATCAATCTAACATAATAATTGGTCAGCAATTCCCAACACCAATAACCTCACTTGAAATTATTGTTAGCCCAATAGCTACACAAGTACTAGTTGACTATAATCAAGCACTATTAATAAAACAATGGCTTCGTGGTCTAATAGAGCATACAACAGCTGAGTATATCACTTATAACGATACATTAATAGCAACATCCGAGTTAAAGGAACAACATGACATCAGCCCAAACACTGAAATCAATAATTGATCAACTAATAGCAGCTATGCCATTACAAGCACAGTATGATCACTACAATGACTATTGTGCCAATATTAAACAATCCAATGCAGAGTTGCTATCTTATTTACAGCGTATACACAATACCAATAAACAATTTTTTAGCCGTATGACCAAAACTAATTCTTTTGAACAGTATGTTGAAACAGATTTACGGTTACATATAGTATTACAGCTTATGGATTCTAATCTATCCTATCTATTTGATGATATGGATGACAATGATATAGCTGAGGTACTTAATGTACGTAGGGAATTAGTTCGTAGTACATTACATATGGCTAATCGTAAATTAAAAGCAGCTCGTAATAGACAATTCACTAAAGAAATAATTGATATTATGGATGATATTGAAGAAGATAAGGATAGCTGTCCAACTTCTGATGAAAATAGTTGAGCCCGTCTCTCATAAAGTGTACTATAAGCACTTAATCTGACTTAAAGGACCAAACATGACAATCTCTCAAATTTTAGAGACTCCAAACAAGAAAATGAACCCAAGTGTAAAGCTAAAAGCTATTAAGAAAATAGTTAAGGCTGCAAGAGAATCATATGGCAATACTGATATTGAAATTGATACTGCACCAGTTAATAGCTGTGTAGGAAGAGTTCAAATTCAATATGTATCTGAAAAAGACAAACTAGCTCTAATTAAAACTGCTGTAGAAGACATTAGAGTAAGAGCAATGGAAGCTACTGAATGCACAACTGGTATAGTATTTGACAAAAAAGTTGAAGAACTTGTTGCAATCAATCCAATCTTATGTAACATTGGTAAAACTACTGAATCTAGTATCATCTAGTTACATTATAGAGTTCACACTATAGTAAACTCTATTAATTTAACAAGGACATTGTATGATTAAATATACTCATTGCATGACTTATAATGATATAAGAGCAATCAATAGTAGTTGTGTAAATTTTTTACTTTTAGGTAATAATGACGTAAAGGGAATAATATTAAAGTATTCATCTTCTAACTCAAACAAAATTATTAGTTACATGTCTGTATCTGATTGCATTAGAATTAAACAATATAATTGCTGGCTAACTGAAGCCGGACTTGATAGCGACGGATTACCTATAAAACAATTAACATTAAATATATAAAGGAACATACATGATATTTTCAAGATATAAAAATAAGCTATCTCCAAATAAATCATATGATATAATTTCTAACCTAGATACAATAGATGATAAGACTAAACTCTTATTGCATGTAATAACGCTGTTATCTAAGACAATGGATGATAGTGTTAAGAGTGAACTACAAAAGATTGTTGATGGCAGTGTATCATATGTAGTAGCTTTTGGTTCATTAGCTAATTCACTTAGAGAATATGATATATTCCTTACTCCACCAGACTATTCTAACTTTACTCCATGTAACATACAAGCAACAGACTCCATGAAATCTTCTGTATGGTTACTACACCATACAGTACATACATCATCTCTAGAAGCTATGCAGAATATATTACCAAGATTACATTTACCATCTGATTTAGATATTAATGAACTATATAATGTACTTAAAGATCCATTAGCTAGTATAAATGAAACAAGCTACTATAGAGAGTTTTTACAAACAGCTACAATATTATCTGATGATGTGTTTAAGTTTATTATAAAACCTGGTGGACAAGATACTGAAACATTATATAATATTGATAACTTAACTTCATTTATTCGCAATAAAGTACTTAGTAATCCATTACCTGTAACACTACCAACACTTAAACTAGCAAAGGATTAATATGAAACACTTTCAATATGACTATGTATTAGCCACAGTAAAAGCTGGACTATCACCTTTACTAATTGGTGAATCTGGTACTGGTAAATCAACTATAGCTAAGGCTATTGCTGATGATCTTAATATACCATTCTATGTAATTACTGGTACATATCAAACATCTCAAGCAGCATTCTTGGGCTTCTATGATGTTAATAGCAATTATTCACCAACACTATTCCGTAAAGCTGTTGAATTTGGCGGTATATTTGTAATAGAAGAGTTAACTGCTATGGATCCTAACACTATTCTATGCCTTAACTCACTTGACAATGGATTTGTACCATTCCCTGATGGTGTTATTGATGTTCATCCTGATTTCCATCTAATCGCTACAGCTAATCCTGTAACAGTACAGTATGGAGCTAGAGCTAATCTAGACTTCTCTACACTTAACAGATATTATACTATCAAGATCAATTATGATCAAACATTAGCGTCGAACATAGCTAGTACTAAAGCTATTGACGATGTAACTATATTGCGTGATTTTCTTAAATCATATGGTTCATCAATAACATTAACTATGAGAGATGAAATATTATATGATAAGCTATTAGAGTTAGGGCTTGATGATAACCCATTACTAAGATTAATTGATAATACATCTGATGAACTTAAACAGGCATTTACTGCATATTTAGCACAAATTGAAGAAGATAAACGTAAGCGTGCATTAACTCAAGCTGATATGACTACATTTGATGAACTTAAAGATAGGATATTATATGAAGCTGAGTTAACAAATACTGGTGAATAATAATGAGAAATGAAGCATATAAGTTTAAAGTTGGTGACAATGTGATAATAACTAAATCAGTAACAGGTAATAGAGATAAGATAGCCTATATTGGTAAAAAAGCAACTATAACTCAAATATTTGAAGATAGACCTAGCTTTCCATTCCGTCTAAATATTTCATCAGTATATAACTTTTCAGTTGAAGAATTTGAACTATACCCATCACTAACACTGAATATATAGGAAATATTATGAACTTACCAACACGTGATGATAATGGTTTCATACGAGGCTTAGCTGTAACTGGTGTAAATACAGCAGAAGAATTATGCCAAATACTAGCAATATGTTATAATGAGCCTCTAGAGGACATAAGAAGAACTAGAGCTAAAGTTTTTGTACACTGTAATGATATAGTCTATGATAGTGGGTCTAGTATTTCATTTATGTACAATTGGGGTAGGGCTAGTAAAAATGACTTAATTTACATACCATATAAGGATTTTTATAGCCACTATGTTACTAAACTAACATTAAACATTTAAAGGAAATTAATGGCAAATTTAACAACACAGCAATTTATTACTGATGAGCCACTAGCGGATTATCACCCACAATCATGGTTAACTGTATTGGATAATGAATCAACAACTATGCTATCATTCAGGAATACCGAACATTTCAAAAACACTGTATCAGCTATTACACAGTTAGATGATATAAAATGTGACATATCTTATGCTGATGCATTACAAGAATTAAGAGCTGGTGTTAGTACTATATCTGATAATAACTACCAAACTATTAAATATAAAGTAAAGGAATCACTACTCAAGCGTAAGTTAATTTCTGATACAATTTATAGTGGATTTGAGTATTCTGTATCTGGTGAACTAATTGATATAGCTAGGTATTTAGCAGGTAATCCTGAATGTGCAATAGTACCCAAATCAGCTGGAAAGAATTATTTCTATGAACTATATATTAACTCATCAATCCCATGGACTGTTGATGATGAGGATGTACAGAATAAATTAGCTAAGATACTTGCAACTGTAGAATTACTAGAGTCAAAACGTATATACATTAAGATAAACGCTGTATTTACAGCAAGGAATGTAAATAGAGGAGATGGTAAACCTAATCTACTTATAACAATTCCAGTACATTCTTACCAAGATATTAAATCTATTTCAACATTATCATCATTCATCAATGTACGTTTACTTCGTAAATTTGGCTTTGCTATATTCGAAGACTTGTATGGTGACGATATAGCTGATGGGTATGGAACACCTGTTCAATTACCTAACTGTATCAATTTACAGGATGATTTTGATGCAGTATCAACTGTAGAGTCAATTCTTGATGAATTAGTAGTACCGTGTAAGCCACGTAAAGCTTAATTATGTCCTTAAGACTCAACTATAAGAATGTACCTACACATAAATTGCCAGCCAGACTACGTGAACGTATTAATCAGGGATATACTTTATTAACTATATATGATGATTATTTATTGTTATCACGTAATACTGATAATAAACTTCCACCACAATCTGATGAAATATTGCGTAATCTATTTATTGTATCAAATAATGATATGATACCAGCTAAAGACTATGAAAAAGTTGTTAATAGATGTGAAGGCATTAATATAAGCGAATTAAATAATGTAAGGTACATATTTGATTGTGGTGGAGATGATATGTTTATGTTTAATTGGAGTATATCTAACTGTGTAGGACTAACGTACCATCTAATGACATTGGATCAGTTTAACTCTTTATACTTAAGTAAGTCAAATGATCAATTAACACTACATATTTAAATAAGGATTACAATGATTATTCGCGGCTTAGCAGTAACAAATATTACATCTATGGACCAACTTCATAATATAGCAACTATTTGTGAAGGAAAAGAATGTACGGCTACAGGCTGTAATGACATTATTAATGAAGATAATCCAACTATAGCCTATGATGATGGATACAATACAGACTTTATGTGGAATTGGGATAAGAATATACCATCTAATTTAACATCTATGGATTATGGTGAGTTTATTAGTAAATATGATACACAAATAGTATTGGATATATAAAGGACACATATGACACACTACGGAGTAGTAATCGGACGATTTCAGCCATTTCATTTAGGCCACCAATCAATCATTGATACAATCATTGCAGATGGTCTAGAACCACTTATTATTATTGGGTCAACCAATGTACCTCTTTCGCATAAAAACCCGTTCACAGCCACAGAACGAGCTAACATGATAACATTAGCTACTGGTATAACCAACATTAAGTTTTTACCAGACTATGATAGCTGGGATGATTGGTTTGACCATCTTAAATCGTTATTACCTACAAAATGTACAATCTACTTACATGACAAACCAGAAGATAGATGTGATTTTACTTATAACAATATCCACTATATCTCACAATCATACAGTAAATTATTTGAACTTAATAACATATCAACTAAGCAATTACCAATTTCATCAATACCAATATGTGCTACTGATATCCGTTCTAATCCGATTAAATATAACCAATATTTACATGATGATGTCTATCCTATAGTACTTAATAAGTATTATTCTGTATTGAATGCTTACTATGGAATAGCTGTAGGTAACACCTATGCACTTAATAATATAGTGTACACATTAGAAGCTATTGATAATACAAAAACGTATAACTTAACACTTAGGCATGGTACTATGCAGCATTGTTATAGAACCTGTCAAGTTATTAATTCACTGAAGGAACAGCATGCCAACAATAACAAAACGTGAGCCATTAATTGATCCATCATTTATTCACACTGAACTAATCTCATATACACATAATGATAAACAGTTACAATGGGAACGTGTTAAAGCACATAACACAGTACATGTATTAGTTTACCACGTAGACCATAACTGTTTACTATTAGTTAAGCAGTATAGGCCTCCTGTTGACGCATTCACTATTGAGTGCTGTGCTGGAATCATCGATAACTTTCATGACAAACCTCCACACTTACAGGCATTATCAATAGCAGCACAGGAAGTATATGAGGAACTTGGCTATCGTACCGAACTTGAAGATTTTACTGCATTACCACCATATATTGGATCTGCAGGATTAACTGGATCAACTTGTTATCCATTTTATGTAGAAGTGCATTCTGATCAGGATTGTGGACAACAATTAACTGATACTGAGTCTATTGAAATAGTCTATTTAGATATTAATAATATCGATTTAGTACTAGCTAATCCACTAACTGATGCGTCAACTCGATACCTATTACAATGGTATCAACTTAACAAAGGACAATAATGACTAACTCGATAGTAACACTAACTGACTCATATAAACTTGGCCAGTACTCTCAATACCCTGATAATATGGTATCTATGTATTCTTATCTTGAATCTCGTGGTGGACAGTACCCAGCTACAGTGTTCGTTGGACTGCAATATTACATTAAAAAGTATTTACTTAAAGTACCAACTAAAACTGATGTAATTATGGCTGCTAAACTAGCTGCTGAACACGGTGAACCATTTAACAAAGCAGGATGGGACTACATAGTCGAACTTGGCTATCTACCAGTATCGATCAAAGCAGTACCTGAAGGATCTTTAATCCCTACTGGACTACCATTACTTGTAATAGAATCAACTGACCCTGAAGTACCTTGGCTGCCAGGTTATCTTGAAACTTTATTACTTAAGTTGTGGTATCCAATTACTATAGCTACTAAGTCGTACTACATCAAGCAAACCTTACTCAACTATGGGCCACCTGATTGGGCTAACTTCGCACTACACAACTTCTCTGACCGTGGCTGTACCTCAGTTGAATCAGCCTCTCTAGCTGGATTTGCACATTCAACTCAATTCATGGGAACTGATAACTTTAATTCATTACTATTACCAGCTCTCTACTATAACTCAACTTCAGCTGACTCATTTTCTGTATGGGCATCTGAGCACTCTACTACTACATCGTACGGCAGGGATGGTGAGGAGCAATTCGTATGGGATCAACTACAAAAGAATCCTGATGCACCAATCATGTCATTTGTTGCTGACTCATACGATGTCTATGCATTCACTGATATGGTAACTAATCCATCTGGACGTATTAGGCAATTACTTGATAGCAGGCCACACCAGAAACTTGTAATCAGGCCTGATAGTGGTGATCCAATTGAAGTGCTTGAACGCATATTGGAGATAATGTACGCTAACTGTGAAACAGACAGAGATACTCGTCCAATTACATTCAAACAATATGGACTACTGTGGGGTGATGGTATTACTCCAGAACAGATTGAAGCTATTCTTGAACATGTAACAGCTCTTGGCTACGCGGCAGAGAACTTTATCTTCGGTAGTGGCGGTGATCTTGCACAGAATATCACTAGAGACACCAATAAGTTTGCTATTAAGTGTAGCCAAATTACTGTACAATCTGATATTGATTGCACACCTGAAGAGTTACATACTATGAATATTGACATCTTCAAAGACCCAATTACAGATCCTGGTAAAAAATCTAAACGAGGTAGAGTAACTACAATCGTTAAAGATGGAAAGTATGAGTTATATACTCAACAGTATAACGAATTGCCTGAAGGATATGAGGAAGCTCTTAAGCCTGTATTTCATAATGGTAAGCTATTAATAGAAACTAATTTAACTGAAATAAGAAACAAAGGAAATTAAATGAAAACATTACTACTAACATTAACACTTATCATATCAGCTAATGCTGGTATGTTTACAACTATATCTACATGGAATGATAAAGAAGTCAAACCTGATGCTCGTTATACACTTGATACTGCTGGTCTTAATGTAAGATCATATGTGTTCACTGTACCTAATAGTAAACCAGCACAGCAATGTGTAATTATCTTTACTGAGTCTAAATATAAAGCACCAGTTATGCAATGCTGGAATAAACACTAATAAAGGATACCAATGATTGAACTATCATTTTCATATTTTTGGTTAATTAAATTAACCGCAATGGGGATTACTTTTCTAGCTCTGTACTTAGCTTGGAGACGATCTGTAACTAAAAAAGTCGTATGGAATACGTGGACTACAATTTCGCTTATTCTCATTACTGTACAATGGATGATTCCAATTAGAATGGAACCAACTACTGCACCAACTATGAGACAAATGGATAAAGTAATTGAGGAACGCCATACAATATTACCACCTAAACAGGTAGACAACACATTTACCGATAACGCTAAGTTATCTGGTAATTTATTAAAAGGAAACTAATGAAACGTATATTAAGTATTATAGCTGCAATTACAGCAACAATTGTATTTACCGGATGTAATGTTCAAGTAGATCAAGGACACGTAGGTAAGGTATTAGGGCCTACCGGATTCCAACCTGAGGTATATCCCCCAGGCATCGTAAATATTGACAATGGTCCTTTTACCAGAACATCAATGCATGAACGAATGATCCAAATTGAAACCACTACACAAAAGTTTGTAGAGCCTGTAAAGGTCTTACTGAGAGATAAATTAACTCTTAGGTTCTCAGTAGTATTCAGAGGTAGAGTTACATCCGATAGAAAAAGACAGAACGCTATATTCAACGATATGAAGTTGGATGATAACATTATTACTACTCAAGAAGTGTATTACGTATATGGTAAGATGGTAATTCTTAACACTGCTAGAGCTGTAATGTCTAAATATAACGTAGATGAAGTTAACACTAACTATGCTCGTATCACTGAGGAATTGTATCAAGCATTAGCACCTAAGTTACAAGGATTACCAATCGATATCTCCGATGTTACTATAGGAGAGATTAAATATCCAGACATAGTAACTAATGCAATCGAAGCAGCTAAGAAAAGACGAATGGAAATTGAACAGGAACAAGCTAATGTACAAATTGCATTAACTAAAAAAGCAGGTGAGAAAAAACTAGCCGAAGCTGACTATGATATTCGTATGCTTGAAGCTAAGAGAATTAGAGACTACAACGCTATGACTGCTAAGGGTATTACTCCTGAACTTATCACATTACGTAAATTAGAACTACAGGAAAAAGCTCTTGAGGTTAAGTTAGCAGAAGCAAATAAATGGGATGGACAATTACCTAAATCGGTAATGAATGGTAGTATGCCAGTATTATTAAACACATCCGCTAAACAATAACCTATTGGCTTATAATGACTGAAGTAGTGTGCCATTAAACATTACTATAGTAATCTCCTACAGGTATCAGTATGCTTATTGTTACTAGTTACTCAATTCAGATGACTACTGAACTGTTTACAGTCGTAGCTACAGGGGATTAGTCGCCCATCTTAATTACTTATTGTAGTGGTAATTCAATTAGTAGAATCCCCGGGAACAATCTGGGTGCAACTCCCAGCTACTACACCACAGTGCTAAAAACACTATAAATACCAATAACTCAGCTGATTACTGAGCCTGTACCAATGCGGGAATCATTGGAGGTACTAGGTGACTCCTAGCTTACCATAAGACTGAATATAAAGGTCACTAAAGTCAGAGGATCTAATCAATCCTCGCATTTGGTACTGTACGCACAAGTTGGTCTAGTGTAGGCAGACCTTAAGCATCTATAAGCTCATAGATCGCCTGGAATCGTTGGTTCGAATCCAACCAGTACCACTATTAAACTATTTAGTCAACTAAACATATATTAAATAAGCTTAGTTGACTAAATACTAAATAAAGGAGTATATATGGGAACAGATATACACGGTGGATTATTCTATAAGTCATGGAAAGATGAATACCAGTTTGTTGAATTACCACCAGTATTTAGTGGAAGAAACTATGATTTCTTCGCTATTTTAGCAGGTGTTAGAAATGGTTATGGATTTGCAGGATGTGCTAGACATACTCCAGTAACACCAATCGCAGAAAATAAAGGCATACCAAAAGTATTATCATCATTTGAAGCTAAAGACACTTGGATATTTGGTGATCATAGTAAAACACATGTAACATTAAAAGATATCTTACAAACTGATAAACATTTAGTACAGGTAGTAAGATATGGAGTCTTTACTGAACATGAGTATAAGCTTATAAAAGACAATAAAAGCTTACCTGAAGATATAGATTATTGTGGTGATATAACAGGTAAAGGTGTTCAAGTATTAGATGATTATCAATATGATAAAGGTAATTTTGAACTGGAATACTATAATAATTCATCTAAAGGTAAAATACCTAAAGAGTTATATATTAGAACTTCATGGGAAGAGAAACCATTCGTAACAATCATTGAAAAATTAAAACAATGGATGTTATTATATGCTCCATATGATGAAAATAAGTATGACGAAGTTATACTAGCTGTAGGGTTTGATAGCTGATGGATATATTAACTAACGATGAACTTAAAACACTATCAATTATATCTGAACATTTTAATCTTGTTTATAATAATGAATCTGAATATGTAGATATTAAATGTAATGATTATGATTTATGTGACTGTTATAATCACTGTCCAGTACAACAATATTGTAATAAATTTGATAAGATAAACCCTAAATTAGTTAAACAATATATAGAGGAACATAAATGATGTCACAATGGGAATTAATATTTAATGCAGCTAAACTTCAGCCTAAACTACGAGAAACTGAATTGAAATCAATATTAGCTGAACAGAAAGATTATATTTCTAATAAAGCAATGAAAGCTAAATCGTCAGCTGAACATTCAGTATGGAAACAAATCTACAATTATCTATTTACAAAGGAACAATAATGAGTGACATAACTTATATATGGAGTCATGAAGACGGTACTAAAATACACTCTAATTCAGATACTATTACTATTGACTATAATGAACATACTAATTTAACTACAACATACATTGGAGATACTGATATATCTTTAATTGAACTAACTGGTGAGGCATCATTAGAATATATGACTGATATTATTAATGATATTTATACAATACAAGAGGAGCAATCATGACAGTAACACTTTTAAATCATACACCACTTTGGATAGCAGATAAAGCTATAGGGAAATGTTGGGATAAACCTACACCAGATACTAATGATGAGGGTGTTTGTCCATCTTGTGGAAGTGAATCTTTTGAGTTTAAGTCTCAACCTGACGACTATTATTTATGTGACAATTGTAATGCTCAGTTTGGTAGCCCTATTAAAATACCAGGTTGCAATGTAGCACGAATAGAGCGTATAGCCAACAAGAACAAACACGCCTCAACTATTGAACATGTATCATACAATTTCGATATTGATGGAATTAGTAGAGCTTGCTTGCAAGAATTAGTTCGACATAGAATTAGCTCATTCTCAGTAAAGTCTAGTCGCTACACATTAGCCGAACTTACTGATGAAGATACATTCATAACACCATTTACAGAACAATATGCTATAGATCGTGCTTGTAAATATATTGTACTTACTGGCAATGATGATGTTGACTCAGCTAGTGTTGAAGCTCTTGAAAATTTGAGAAGCATACTTAATAACAATTGCTCTAATGACCTAGCTAAGTACTGTATGCCTGAGGCCTATCGTACATCTCTAGTTTGGACTATCAATGCCAGATCATTACAGAACTTTCTATCATTACGATCATCTAAAGCAGCATTATGGGAAATCAGAGACCTAGCACAAGCTATATTTGATGCATTGCCAGACGATCATAAATTCTTATTTGAAGATTGTGTGGCTGAATCATAAGACAATTGATATCTGACATACTTATGATAATAGCGTACTTATTAGTAGCATTTGGTAGTCTACTAGTATTTAGGACTTTAATCTTTTTATGGGCACATGGAGCTACTTTCCCACAAGCAGCTTGGTCTGCATTTATATTATTCATAACTAATATAACTGCTATTGCAGTACTTGGGCTGTTAGCAGCATTAATCAGTCCGTAATGACTTTAAACTATAGGCCTTTGTACAAGGACCCGTATTCTGGTATGCCACAATGGCAGAACATAACAATCAATTAGGAGACAACTATGTCTAAAACAGAAGAAATATTGGCAAAACTTGAAGCAGTATTCGCACCAGTAAAAACTACTAAGAAAGCTAAGAAGAATAAAATCTTAGTTATCAATGGTCAAATCGGTAGTGAGTTTGTATCGGTTAAAGAAGCTAAGAAGATCGCTAAGAGATTAGCGACTACTGATGCTACAATTGAGCTATACTCACTTGAGGGTGAAGTAACAGTTAATTTACCAGTATCAATAGGTAAGGAGGATTAATTATGGCAACTAACGCAGAATTAATTGCAGCAGCATTAGCTGGAGCAGATACGTCAGCACCTGTTAACGTTACAACTGCATCTGGATCAACTATGAAAAGTAAATCTGGATCTGGTGTAGCAGCTTAATCTTTTTAGAGTCCTCCTTAGAGGGCTCACTAAAATATTATAAGGACTAATTATGCCAACATCACTTCAAGACAGAATCTTCGAACATATTCCAATTGAACATCGTTCTCCTGAATATATATCTACTGTATACCTAACCAGCTCTAGTGGATTCGCAGCTATCTACCCTACTTATGAATCTGATCCCATGTTCTTATCAGTACATAGTACTGTAGAAACAGAAGATCCATTTGATACTCCTATAGTATTATTTGAATTGTCAGCAACACCAGTATTGCTAGATTCATCTGCATTACTTGTACTAAGAACTAATAAATTTTTAGCTACTAAAGTTTTTAATGAGTATATGCAATCACCAAGTGGTGCCCATATCAACATAGATAGATATGATATGGGTAATAACGGCAGTATAACACAATTTACTATAAATAACAACGGTGTATTAAATGGACCACCTACTTATCCTGACGTCCCCCTTGAGTATTTACGTAAATCAGTAAGTCCCGATTTATTTGAGTTTACACCAGAAAATCCATCTATATATTCAAAAGAGCAACAAGCTGAATTAATTAGTAAATTATTCTCTCAATCTGATAGTGTTAGCCCGACTGGATTGCGTGTAACTAAGTATAGCTCAACCGACCATACCCGATCATACAAAGCTGAATTTACATTATTTGGGAATAAACATTATATTGGTGATAAGGGGCTTATATCTACAAAAGTTAATAATAGAATACCTACTATTACAGTAGCCGCCGATGGGTCAGACCCAATCAGTAGTGTTATACTAACCTGTTTAAGTAATTCCATAATAGGCCCTGCTATAATTGGAGATAGTATATTTATATTTAATACAAAGGATGTACATTACCTGTTTAATATAAAACCTGCTAGGTATTCTAGTGGGTTTGAGTCATCATTATCAATTCTATACTATACAAGTAGGTATCATTCTACTGCATATACACTAGCCATTGAAGACACTGGAGTACTAAAAAGCTACGCTAATGATATACATATGTTTAATCGCAACACTGGTATTCAGCCGGGAGCAACCGTATTTGGACACTCTCAACTTAAGCGAATGTCAATTAATCAATATCTAACATCACAAATTAATACCAGGTATGCTATGAAAGCTAGGCCAGCTAGTGGATTAGCTAATATTGTAGTCGATACTTATTTCCCATTGTCACTAATAGCCAATAGATTTAATATGAGTGAGTTTAACAATTATAGGCTACCTAGTACAGCTACTGCTATCTCACCATTCATTGCTCGTGCATTTGGTGTGAAGCAGATACCTATAGCTGATCTTTGCACTGTTCTTGGATATACTCGTAAACACTTGGTTGAGCTAGTTACTGCAGTTCGTAAGCAGCAATATACTATGACATTCATTGGCTACGGTGGAACTAATACTAATACTATCCATTGGCTTAATTCTATCATGCAATATACTGATAGTGCTAACTTATTTAAGTCAGTCAATATCTTTGAGTATGACAATATTGAATTTTCTAATTTACTTAGATTCCCAATTGATCCTACATCAGTATTAACTAGCACAATTAGAAATGACATTAATAAGCTTGATTTACTTGGTAACCAATTAAGTAGGCTATCAAATAATGTACCATCTATCAATAAGCAGCGACTACGTACTAATGGGTACATTCAAAACGTATTTAAGTCTATTGATGATAATACAACTGTACCATTAACTGACAAACATATCGTGTATGGTGCACCTGGCTTAGCTACTCGTGAAGAGTTATCTAACATTGGTGGATTCATCTCAGCCACTCATGGTGACTCATCTTGTAGTCTTTACCTTAATCCATCACACAACTTAACCTTACAGGTTGAATCGTATGGTGTAATCGAATTGAATACATTCTTTATGAATCAACTTAGACTAGCTATTGGTTTACTTGAAACATTAGCCAACCCTGATTTTGATCCACAAGCTCGTGACCTTAATCTTCTTAGTTATGAATTCGATGGTAATCCTGTACTACCAACAGCTCGTAAGTATAATTTTCAAATATCACAATCATCTAATGTAATTCATACCGATACAGATATTAATAATATGGAGGCACTATAATGGTACCAGATAAACACAGTAAACCTTTATTCACTAGAATATTTGATAACGAATTTAAGTCTTGTGTTGAGTTTGAATCTCAATCATTACTTGACAACTGTTCAGTAGCCACTAATAAAATTGACAATCAAGCATTAGTATATTCAGTATCACCATCTATGCAATCTGTCCAGGATATATTAACTAATTACCGTGTACCGGCAACTACTCCAGATGAACCTAGATTCAATGGCAAAGACTTTCTTAGCATTATATCTGATACAATTATTCCTATTGGTAATTCATTTACTTTTGCTGAAGCTATTCAAGCAATTTATACAATTTATAAAACACTTGGATCTGAGTTGTATGGGGCAATTATTAAAAACAATGCTACTGGTGAAATATTTAATCCACTACATATACTAATAGCTATGTCTATTACACCTGAAGTGGAAGCAGCAATATACAGTGTGATTATTTATACTTACAATGGCAATCGTAGCCTTATAGAATATGATCTACAAGAAGCTGATTTAGTTGACAAAGATAAAATAGATGGATTAATTAACAATCTAATCCGTACCCTTGGTTCCGCTGAATTAACCGAACCACCTAAGACATTTATTGAGGGGCATTACATTGATGGTAATATGGCTACTATTAATTATCGTGTTGAGGGTACCACTGGTACTACCGTCACTGTACTTAATATCATCGCTAACCAATTCTTAACTGATGGTATAGCAGCACCATATTATGGTGTATCCCTTACTACTGCTGGGCATGCTGTTACTGGCACCCATTTAACCCCAATGACTTCTTGTAATATAGCATATCAAACATCATTGATAGTTGATCAGCCACTTGATACTATTTATGCCCACTTTAATTCAGTATGTACCGGATCAACGTCCAACCGAACACTAGCTGGCCTACAAACACTTAACCATGTGAACATGGGTAGTCCATTCAGTGATACAATTGATAATTTAATTCGTCCTGGGGCACTTGCTTATGTGGATGCTTCAATAGCTAAGTCATTCGAAATATATAAATTTACCAACATCTTAAAGGATAGTGATGAAAAAACCAATACAACAACAACAGAAACAGACAACAATGATGGTGACAACTCCGACACCGAAGCAGAAGATCCACAAGAAAACTAATCCAGCCAATATTGGGATCATTCTACTAGCTGATCAAACTCTTCAATCAATTAGAAAGGGATCTGGTCCACTAGCTAACAATAACGAATACCAAGTGCATTACCATTCATTAGTACTTCGACTAACAGCAGCTGATAAATCAATTATTGATATTTGTGTACCTACTGTATTTTTTAACTATAGACAGCAAGTAACTTCAGCGCATATTGACTTTGAATTAACTGATGTTGAGGAAATCTCAACTGAGTTAGTTCCACTACATAACGCTATGGCTAACTCATTATTACCATTACCATTATTCGACAGCATCAAGCAATTATTTCCTAACCATTCATCTGAGATATTATCAGTTGATTACTGTACATTACATAAGCATCCTGGCTCACCCACTAACCAGTCATTCTCTAGCACTGATCTTAACACCAATGCCAACTCTGATCTTGGTATTGTATTTCCACTTAGCTCTGGTGATATGAAACCGTCATTCTCTGGAATCATGGCCCACAATGGTACTCGTAATATGATAGCTCATTATGAATATCGTATTGCTAATGGCAAAGAAGATGCTGACATAACTTACTATAAAGGCAGATGTGCAGCACTTATTAAATCACCTGTAACAGCTGTATCTGAGTCTGAACTATTATTTGGCATCACTCCTAAGACAACTCACTACCATACAACTGATAATCTTGAATTCAACAACTTACTTAAATCAATTCATAAATTATGGGATGAGACTAATTTTGTACCTAATTGTGATTTAGTTCAGCCTGATAATGTATCTAGTAAATCAAAACCAACATACACATATTATGGTAGTAGCCAACCATATTTAACTAAACAAGCTAAACCGTTAGCTATAGCTAATATGTTTCCAACTACCGATCGTACTAATAATACTATTAACGCAGCTGATGTAGCCAAAATACGATTTAAAAATGACAAGCAATTAGATAAACTATCTGCAACTGATATTGAGAAATTAATTGCCAAACTAGCTTTAATCTATTTTGGTCGTAAGCCACACTACACTAAAGTTCTTCCTAAGCCACAATTAATTGCAACATATAAAGCACTGCAGGCTGAGTTATTAAGTCTAACTAAAGCCGATGAAGATATTGACTATACTAATCTATCTAATATTGAGCTGATGCATATGTCAGAGGATAAACTTCGTGAGATATTAATTAAACTTACTGAAGAGGAGTTTGAAGATGAATCACTAGTACAATCAACCATTAAAGCACTTAAACAAATGAATAAAGTTGAACTAATTTATGAGTATGATGAGTTCATCAGCTACCTTCAATCTGAATTGGATCATCCTGGTCTTGAACCTGATAATTCTACTAATAATTCTGATAACTCTGATTACTCATCTTATTCTACTAATGATCTAATTACTGAGTTATCTGGCTTTGGAGCAACATCAGAAACACTATTTAAAGCTGATAGGGATCAATTAATTACTTGGCATAGAGCGTTAACACAATGAAAACAACTACATACCTTTACTCAATTCAACCAGCTCAATTAACCAATTTATCTTATCAATCAGCACTTGAATTTAAGATAACTAGTGCTAAGCAGTTAATAGCAACTCTAATTGAAGTACCATACCAAACTCGTGATGATGTTCGTATTCATGCCATCCATAAAGCCATCAAACATAATCAACTATTGCTTGATGAATTATCATCGGAGTCACCATGACAGTAGCAGCTATTGATCCTGGACTTAGTGGTGGTATTTGTCTAAGTGATAATTCACTTCATCCGATGCCAACTACAACGGTAGTAGATAAACCAGCCCGTTATACATTAGCACTACTCAATGGCAAGAAGCAGTATTATAAGTCTGGGCCTAACAAAGGCCAACCTAAGTACAAGCTACACACACCAGCGAAAACTCATCGTGAGCTTGATACAATAGCAATCCATCAGTTACTAACTAATCACACTCATCTCATTATTGAAACACCTGGTATTTCTCGTGGTAATTCAGCTCGTACTACAGCAACTACTAATCGTAACTATGGCAAGCTATTAGCAATAGCTGAACTACTTCAATTGCAAACCATCACTGTAGCACCTCATAAGTGGAAGTCTGACCTCAACCTGTCCAAAGACAAGCAATTATCACTTGACTTAGCTTCATCGCTATTATCTCGCCAATTCAAGTCTACTGAGGATGGTATTGCTGAAGCATTTCTAATCAAACATTGGTACTTGACAAAGGAGCAACATGACGAGAGCAATAATTGACATTGAAACCAACGGATTTGATATCAATGGCATTATCCATTGTATCGGATGTAAGCTTGAGATCGATGGTGAACCACAACCAACTCAGTGCTTCACCTCGCATTGGTTACCTAACTCTGATGGTAGCCTAAAAGCATTCATTCGAACCATATCTAACTGTGACCAATTAGTTCACCACAATGGTATGAAATTCGACATCCCATACTTATCAACCTATTTCAATCTTAACTTTAACACTAGTCATCTCGACACTATGTTACTTGCTAAGATTATGTTTCCTAAAGAGCACCTTATTGGCATGGATATGGGTATAGAAGACTTTCCATCTGCATTGTATGGTTCATACTCATTGGATGCATTTGGACGTCGTCTTGGCCTTTACAAGGGCTCATACGATGACTGGTCTAAGTTAACTACTGAAATGGTTGACTATTGTAAGCAGGATGTTGAAGTAACCTATGCATTACTAACCAAGCTTGAATCGATGCCTAGCTTTCCAGCAACTAATGTAATTGAACTTGAGAATTCAATAGCAGCTATCATAGGTGATCAGGAGCGTTATGGATTCTATTTCGACATAGAAGCAGCTCGTAAACTTAATACATCATTATTATTTGAACGACAGAAGCTTGAATTCAAATTATCTAAAACATTCAAACCTCGATTCTTGCCTGATGGGAAGCCACAGAAAACCAACAAACTAATCCGACGCAGGCAGTATATACCTGATCCATCATTTATCAAGTGGGATCCAGTTCATCAATATACTAGACCATTAAAACGATTTAAATCTGGCAAACTGAAACTACCAGCAAAGTCTAAGTACCAGTGGTTCTCAGTACCTCACAGACTAATCTTTGTTGAGAAAAATGGTGAATTCCAGAATATTAAACTCACTAAATTTACTGGCACTGATAATCAAATTAAACTATGGCTTAAAGCATTATATGATTTTGAGTTCAACACGTATACAGCTAAAGGTAATGTTAAGGTTGATAGAGATGACCTCAAGCGTCTTGGATCCTATGGTGAGGATCTTATTAAGCTTATGAAAGTAAAGAAATCCCTATCATCCTTATCAACAACTGATAATAGTTGGATAGCTAGATTTAACCCAATTACGCATTCAATCCATGGCAAGTGTGACACAATAGGAGCAATAACACATCGTGCAACTCATACAAAGCCTAATCTTGCCCAAATTGATGCTGACCCTAAGTATAGGGCATTATTCACTGCACCACCTGATTTTGTATTACTTGGAGCAGATCTTAAAAATATTGAAATACGTGTATTAGCTCACTACTTATACCCATATGACAATGGTAAGTATGCTGAAGCTGTATTATCTAAAGATATGCATTGGTATCATGCAAAAGTAGCTGGATTCTGGACTAAAAATGATTGTGATTGGGATGAGCATACAGCCACACCAGAAATGAAAGCAGCCAGAGCTTTGAGTAAAAAATTCTTTTTCGGTTGAACATTACATTGTTCCAATATACTAATACAATTACTATGATGAGAATAGACAAATGATAGTAGTAAGTGTACTAAGTGTATTAATGTATAAATGACCGGTTACACTAGAAATAGTGTATAAGTAAACAAATTGAATTCGGGGGACATCTTATTATTAAGTTAAAGACAATCCCGAGCTAAGCTCTATTTAATAAATTACATGTTACACTCCATAAAACTATTAAGGAATAATATTATGGAAAGACATGAAGTACCTTTACCTAGTACAGGTAAGCATTTAAGAATTAAGAAAGATCAAACAGCCTCTGCTTCTAAGTATCCACAAGGGTACTTTAAAGATAAGGCATGTAGAATATGTAATAATACATTTACACCAAAAGCACCATCTGAACACTATTGTTCAGATAAATGCGCTAGTAAAGGCCTAGCTAATGCTTGGCTTCAACGTAATTATAATATGTCACTAGATGACTATATAGATATGTATATTGAACAAGATGGTAAATGTAGTATATGTGGATATACAGGATATATGACAAACTCTGCTAAATCTCTAACAATGCCACTAGTAATTGACCATTGTCATACTTCAGGGGATGTTAGAGGATTACTTTGTCATACATGTAACACAGCCTTAGGTCAATTAAAAGATTCTGTAGAGACACTACAAAAAGCTATTGACTACCTAAATAAACCTCACTATTCATTTAGTAATAGTGATGAGCATATTACAAGAAAATCACGTAAGTATTCAGTACCTGATGATACTATACTAAGTATTTTAATAGATTACTATGATAATGATTATAAAGTACATAATATAGTAGACAAGTATGGTATAACAAAAGCTGTGGCTAAAGCCATAATTAAACGAGTACCATACGCTGTAAAGCGTGTATATAATGATAAATTTTTAAATAGAGAAAGTGTAACGACTATCCCGGAAGGGAGTACATCACAAGCTAATGGTGATGGAAGCGGTTTGCCCCTAACAGATAATGCTGAGGGTGATGATATAGTCTCATCTGTATAGAAATATATAGCAGTTCATAAGAGAACGGGTAATGGTGTTGCGACCATTACTGAAGACAATGATTTATATGGGCAAGGCCATACAATACGAGGCCATGTTTTAAGTGATGGCTCAATAATAGTATGGACTAACACAACAACAAGTACAACTGGATCGTCATCATACGGGTATGAGGCATCTAATTCAATAACAACATTAGAATTTACACAACAGGATTACGACATTGCAGTTAAATCAATCAATCGTAGACTTAACGAAGCTGGCTTATTCCCACTTCGTAAGGATGAATTCGTTAAACCAACTGAGCGTCTAATTATGGAAACCATCTATGGTAAGCAAGTAGCTGATAACTTCTTAGCTCGTATGGATGGTATTAACGAATTAATAGCTGATTGTTCAACTCAATCTAAAACAAAAGGGACAGTTACAGCTATTGATGGGCGTGAATTAATCTCTAAATCGCCTCACTCAGCCCTTAACTTACTACTACAGGGATCAGCCGGAATAATAGCTAAGCAATGGGCAATTAACTTCCACAATCTAGCAGCTCCAACTCTTACTGAAGGTATTGATTGGTATCAAATGGTATTTGTACATGATGAGTATCAGTGTGCTGTAAAACCTGACTTAGCTGGTACACTTGGACGGCACATTGTAAATGGTTGTTCACTAGTAACTGAGCAATTTAATATGAATATTCCAATTGAAGCTGACTATTCTATAGGCCTTAATTGGTCTGAAACACACTAACAAAGGAGGACTATGCTACCTGAATTAAAAGCAACTCTTGAGCAAGCAGGTGCTCTAACTAATAACCTGCCACCAATAATAAATCGTATAGTTGATTCTATTCCAATCAATGTACCACTTCGATTCAAACAAACAATAGCTGTATCCGAAATCATGCTTTATGCATCTCATCTTCGTAGAAACATAGCTCATTGGGATGGTGGATCTATTCCAGTTAATTCAATCTCATTTGTAATTGCTGGTTCTGGTATCGGCAAGGACTCTGGTGTAAACTATGCTCGTAAGTGCTTCTCTGCTGGATATCAACTCATCAATGAAAAGCGACTAGAAATAGCTGTACAACAAGCAGTCAAACTAGCTTCACTTGATGGTTGTGATCAACCTTACTTGCACGAAAACTATAGCAAATACTACGTCGAACCTGATGAACTATTCGCTGCACCTGACTCATCAATCAAGGGCCTACATAAGCACTTTAATGCTCTTGAAGCTTCAGGAATCGGTGGTGGTTTTGTCTACTCGGGTTAATATGTATATACCTAGTAATATTTATTTAATATGTGATGAAAATAAACAAATGATAGCATATTAAATAATTATTATGATGTATATATTACTAGCCCTGTCGTATAGTAATATACGACTTTGTAACTCTCTAATTGCTGGGAACTCCCAAGAGGATATAGCGCTAATATAAGTAGAAATACTTATAAAGTGAAGTCTATATCACTAACGGACAATCAGCAGCGAAGACACTAACCTGCAACGGCAGTATGTGTAACGTTCAACGACTAGTGCATAGCACGTAGGATCAAGTGATCCGAAACGGGAGTTATCGTACTTTGCAATTTAAACATTGTTTTACTTTAGGTAATTTGGCATACGGAAGACTGTCAACATTACCACAACAACTACATACAGCCTCTAACTTTAATTGTTTTGTAGTTGTTAAATTTTTATTATAGCCTACAGCATTGCCTGTAAATACCCAATTATTTACTGAAGTATCTTTTATATCATTAAGTATTTCTTTGATGTATTTATCCTTAGCATCTGTTTTAGCGCATTGCTTACAACTATGACTAGCTTTACCGTTAATAATAGTTATATAATACATATCAACTTTAGCACCACACTCACATGTACATTCTATGTATTCTCTGTTATGGTGCTTTATCCCTAAATAATTAGTAACAGTCCATTTATAATACTGTGTGCCAACCAGATTACTAGCTATTTCTTTAGCGTTAGTTCTTACTAAATCTCGTTGAGCTTTACCGCCTTTAGATTGGGCTTCAAACAACCTACCTTGCTTTTGAGCATGCTTTAGGTTTTCTGACTGTGTGCACCATTCTAAATTAGTATGATTATTATTTAATCCATTATTATCTATATGATTAACAAATGGTTTATTTTCTGGATTTGGTATGAAAGCTTCAGCTACTAATCGATGTACTAAGGAGTACTCTGGTTTTCCACCATTACTTAACTTAACTTGATTATATTTAGTTTGACTAGCAGTATATGCTCTACCTATCATTATTTTTGGTTCATTTAATTTGTTTACTCTACCAAATAATGTCCTAACTCTACCTAGGTTTGATACTTCATAGTACTCTTCTCTACCTTTAATTGGTACCCATATTTCTTCCATTTATTATCCTTTAGCATAATATATTTATATAGTACCATAATTTTAATAAAACAATGCTTAAATTGCAAAGCGATAAAGATATAGTCTAGTCTGTATAGAAATATACAGCAGTCATTAACTGACGGGCACACATTAACGACGTGTGTTGAATATAACGGAATTCACGACAGAGCTTGGCACTGGCAACATCGATGAACTTATGAAGTATATGTCTGAAGTATATGATACTGGCTCGAAAGAAGTTAAGCTAATTGGTGACAAGTCTGAACAACTTAAACCATTAGTATCATTACCTGTATCAGCACTATTCATGGGAGCACAGGAACCAATTCTCTATGACAATGCAGTTAAACAACGATTCAAGAAGGAATTCAACTCTAAGCTAGCTCGTAGGTCATTCTTCTGCTTTGTACCTGATGAATTACCTGAACCTAACTATGAGTCAGTAACAGCTATGATAGAAGCTGAAGAGGAACTTGAAGACAAAGCAATTGCAGTTCGTAACCAAGTTAACTCTGGTGTTCAAGCAATTACAGAAGCATATTTACCACTAGTTGGTGAACCACTGCCAGTATCAGCTGATGTTCGTAAGCTATTCATCATCTACAAAGCATACAACAAACGATTATCTCAATCAATGTCGAAAGCTTATCCATTATCAGCACTGGTTCGAGCTCACCTACAATGGAAAGCATTGAAACTATCTGGTGCACTAGCATTATTTAATCAGCATGAACAAATTGAATTATCTGACTACGTTGAAGCTATTAATTTCTGTGAAGTACTTGATAAGGATATGGCGTTATTTGAGTCTGAGTTCGTAAAAGGCAAGCATGAGCTATTCTGTTCATTTATGCGTGCTAAAGCTGATGATGGTAAAGCAACTATATCATTGCACATACTACAGAAGATGGGGTATATAACTGCACCTGTTACTAAAGCTAAATTAACTGAATTAGTTCAATTATCTAACTCATTTGATAATAATGCCACTTACAAGCTTTGTGGTGATGGAATTTGCTACGAGGAACTTATCCGTGAAGCTGAACCACATATTTCTTTCTTACCAGTATCTGGTTCGAAGGAAGTACGTGCCAAACAGTGCTCGCAGAACTTTACTTATGCACCTACTACCTTTGCTGATCTTGCAACAATGTTACAAGGTGATTTCGCATATTCACCATTTGAATTTGTTGATGGTAAGCGTTCTAAAGCTAACCTACGTGGTGGAACTAATTGGATTGTACTCGACATAGATACATCATTAATTACTGCATCTGAATGTCATAGTATCCTCCAAGACATTAACCATCACATAGCTCTTACATCTGATCCTGACAATGATTTCAAGTTCAGAGTATTGCTAGAACTAGACTCAATTGTATCATTATCACCTGAAGCATGGCCGTACTTTATCCAATCAATAGCTGACTCACTTCAACTGCAAGCTGATCGTTTACCTCAATCGCAAATTTATTTCTCGTATGCTGGTAGACCTGTTTACTCTGTAACTGATCAATCACCTCTAGATGTTAAAGACCATATTCTAATGGCTGAGTCTGCAGTAGCCAGTAAGCCTAAGCCAACTAAACCACCAACCAAAGCTGAGGCAGCTGCACTACTATCTGATCCTATGGGTACATTTAGCCCAGCCTACAATGCTGAGCATGGTGAGGGTTCTCGTAAACTAATCTGGGCAGCTCATAGAGCTCATGAACTTGGTATGGACAATGATAACATTATTGATCTTATTCACGACATAAACAATTATTGGACCCACCCTATGGATCCAGTCCGGCTTGAAAACACAATTATATCTCAAATTAGGAGATTCTAATGGCACTTAACAGTGGACAACAGCAATTCTATGATGCAGTTCATCGTGGTGATCGTGTAGTTATGTGTCTTGGTGAAGCTGGCTGTGGTAAGACTTATTCACTCCAACAGATACTTGCAGATTACTCATCATCATATGTGGTAACTGCACTATCTCATAAAGCCTGCGGAGCTATCAATGACGCTACTGGCTTACAAGCTCGTACTATTCACTCATACCTCGAAATGGTTATGTCCAATATAGGTTACCATAAACAGCTCGTACCTAAGCGTGATCGTGACGGTAACGAGAAACCAATTACTCCAACTAATCTTTTAGTGATTGATGAAATCTCTATGTTAACCCAGCCATTGTTTGAACGTATAGTACAGTGTCTAACGGATGGTACAGTACAACAACTAGTGTTACTTGGTGACCTAATTCAACTTGAAGCAATAGGAATACAGCCTGATTTTACTACACTTAATCCAACAGTAATTCAACTTACTGAGCAGATGAGGCAGTCATCAGCATCACCACAGCTTCAATCGTACTTCGCTAACCTCCGTACAGCAATCGAGAATAATCAATTCTTTGATCCGTATGATCCAACTGTACCTGAGTTCACTTATCACCAATCGCATAAGGAATTCTGTCAAGCATACAACAACTGTCAATCTGACAAACTAGTTGTGGCTTACCGTAACACCAAAGTCGACAAGTACAATTACAACATCCATCCTTCAGCACTATTTGAACCTGGTGATCAAGTAATTATTGACAAACCACTTGGAGCAGCAGCCAACCAGACAATAGCAACTATAACTGAAGTAATTGAGCATGAGCCAACTTATTACAAATTACTTGTAACTAATAATCACGGTGAGCAGTTTGAAGTATTTCACTTCCTACACAAACCAACACTGGAAGCTCAACTACAGCAGTTCAAGGACAAGCGAGACTACAAAGGATACCATAAAGCATTAGACAAGTGTTTTAATTTCAAGTATTCATACGCAGCCACTATAACTAAAACACAGGGTTCATCTGTCGAGCATGTATTTGTTGACCTCAATGATATAACTTCAGCATATACAACTCCGAAGAATAAGTACAACAATCCAATCTCACTCAATGCACAACTTCGATACATATACGTAGCAATTTCTCGTATGCGTAGTAAGTGTGATTTATTTATTGGAACAACTCGTGATTATCAACAACTACAAAGGAAATAACTATGACTATAACTCTTAACGAACAGGAATCAGCTGAATATCTTGAGTATTTAGCATCTAAACAATCTACTACTCAATTTACTCCAGTAGAGGAATCATTCGAAGGTGAATGCTTATTAACTGACAGTGACAGACAATCACTAACTAGTAAATCTCTAGTAGAGCTTGCAGAAGCATATGAAGCTGAACAGCCACAACAGCAGCAACATCAACAGCCGTTCTATCAATCAGCACCACCAACTCGTACTAAAACCTCTAAATACAAATTCACTGACAATGACATCGCAATTATTAAATCAGCGGCTGCATCCAACAGTATGGCAGAGCGTAATTTCGATGTTATTCATGGTAAACTTGGTAACTCATCAGCAGTTTGGCCAGAGGCTTCATCGCCTTCTATCAGAGCTACCAAAAACATGATAGCCGACTTGGGATTTACCCTAACAGGCAGAAGACCAAACTGCTATATCAATAACAAAGGATAACAATGGCAAACCCATTAGATTACAACAACGGTGAACATATAGTTCCCGATGGTGCTTTCCGTATATCTCCATCTGGCATAGCTAGGTTTTTCACTGCTCCAACAGCATGGTGGCGTGAAAATTTACTTGGTGAAGCAGGATTTGAGGGTTCAACAGCATCTGTACTTGGTACATGTGTTCATTATTGCGCAGAACGATATGCATTAACTGGAACTCTCTCAGATGAAGACAAACAGCATATCGAGGACTACATAGACCAAGAGTCTGCTAAAAATTCTGAAGTTGACCCAGACATAATTCGTACTCAATTTAAGATAATGGCAACCAATCTAATTAATGAATATCTAATCTACAATCATCCACAGGAAGTGGAGCCATTTGTAGTAGAGACAATTCTACCAAACATAATGGTAGGGGGTTCAATCGACAATATTACTAACAATATTATAGTTGATTACAAAACCTCATCATTAACTAAATTACCTGACACTATCAAATTTGAATACAGATTGCAATTGCTAACATACGCTTGGATTAAACGTAAACAAGGTACTCCAATTGACCGTATTCGTATTGTTTATGTATCCAGAGATAAGCCTGGGAAGATTTCAGATAAGACAGGTAAACAACTTAAATCATACCCATCGCAAGTTAAAGTACTTACCGAAAATGTAACTCAAGAAGACTTTGACTACATAGAGGGTATTATTAACTTAATAGCACACTCTGTGCAGCTTTGGAATGAACAACCTGAACTAAGGTATGCACTAGCTAAAGATTGGAGATTACATCCATCACAGCTTGAGCAGAATATGCCAACTAATAAATTATTTATAAAGGACAACAATGGCAACTAAAAGAGGAATTAAATTATTATGTACAGGACTATCTAACAGTGGTAAGACTAACGCACTTAAATCACTAGACCCTAAGACTACATTTGTAGTATCTATAGACGGTAAAACATTTCCATTTGGTATACCTCATTCAAATTTTGCAGGCTTTCCAAACATAGCTGGATTCTTATATGGATATAATGACGAAGAAGGTAACCATGTAGATGGTATCGTAGATAAGATGCAGAAATTCAAAGAAGCTACTGGTGAATATCCTAAGAATGTTGTAGTTGATACAGTATCTAGAGTATTTCAAATCATAGCTGATAACTGTCAAAGACAATTCAAGGGATTTGAAATTCACTCTAACATCTCTAAAGAGATAGCTGAATTCAACTCATTTCTTGAAAATGAGTTAGTAGCGTCTGGTATTAATGTAATATCTACTACGCATGTTACTATTAATCCTGATACTGGTATGTATGAAGATGCATCATCTGGTGCATATAAGAAATCTGGTGGAGCAATCTCAGTACATGATAACGTAGTATTCTTTAGAATTAAAAATAAAAAATACGAAGTAGTACATAGATCACCTGGATTACCTTGTAGAACATTACTACCGGAAGATGTATTACCATCAACCCAACCAGCTGATGAATATTCACTAGCTGATCACATCAAACTGTTAGAATCTACTAACTCTGAGGTTGAGAAATTCTCACTATGATGATAGCTGAAGAGATTATACGTGACATATTGGATCAAATAATCCAAATAAAGAAAGACAATGGAGAACCATCTCTAATAGTTATGGATCCAACAGCATACCATACATTACTTTTACAAAAGAACTCACCAATCCAGTATTACCATACAAGCTCACAACCTAATGCAGTTAGTAGAATTTATGGTATTCCATTTGGTGTAGTTAATTGTTCATCAGAGACTACTTTTATCAAAGTATCATAACTATTCCGCAATGAATTAAAACTACCGTTTCGTATTCTGGTGCCCTCAGTGGCTAACATACCAACCTAATAAGGAAATAAACAACAATGGCATTTTATAAATCAACAGTAACAGCAGACACAGTTAAGGAGTCTGGTGGTAAATTCATCGGTAAATCAGGTATTTACCCAGTAACAATTAAGATAGCATCAGTTAAAATCAATGAACATGGAGCTAGATCTATCGACTTCAACGTAGACTATGAAGGTAGTAACAACGTACTATATGGTCTTAAACTAGATAACAATGATGGTACACCTAACTATCAAGCTAGAATCTTTGATCACTTGTGTATCATAGCCGACTTAGTTAACGATCAAAATGAAATAGTATTAGCTGACCCAGAAATTCAAACTCATAAAATTGGTAAAGACCAAACTCCAACTGATTTATCAGTATTAACTGAATTTACTGACTTAGAAGTTAAAGTATGGGTTAAAGAAGTTTACTCATTATACAAAAATGAGCTTAAATCTAAAAAAGAGATAGTTGAATTCTATAGAGCTGATGGTGCATCTGCATCTGAAATTGTTAACGGTACTGAAATTGGTATCAAGTTAGCTAAAGACTCTGATCCTAAGTACTGTGAAGCAGTAACTTATAAAGACGGATTAACAGCTGAGAAAGTAGCTGAACTTAAGAAAGCTCAATCATCTGGTAGAACAACTGCAGCAGCAGCACCACAACCTAAAAAGAATTTATTCGCGTAGTAGATGGCAGATTTCACTTGGACTCCTGAGCAGGAGCTAATCTTTGATGAAGTTCTTGCACGTAATCCTGATGGATCACCTACTAACCCATTCATCAAGATTGAAGCAGTAGCAGGAGCTTCTAAGACAACAACTCTAGTCGAAATAGCAGCTAGATTAAAAGCAGCTAATCCACAATCTACTTTTCGTTACTTAGTCTTCGGTAATGCTAATGCCTCTGAAGCTCGTACATCATTTGCTACAACAGCAATTTGTAGTACGCTTCATTCATTAGCTTATTATGAAATCATTACTAAGAAGCGATTCAACCTAAATTCAACAATAGTACCGTTTATAACTTGGAGAGATATACCTAAATCAATTCGTATACCTTTCGGGAAGACATCAACTACTATTGATATTGTAACCCAGTATTGTAATTCTACAGCATTATCATTTGGATCATTTGAGTCTGAGTTAGAGGATAATCACGAACTATTACCATTTGTTAGACAAATCGTCAATGGTATGGCTACTGGCTTGATCAAACCAACTCATGATTTCTACCTTAAGCTGTTCCATGATGGATTAGTCAATGGTACAATCATTCCTGATACAGTTGATACACTCGCACTTGATGAAGCTGGTGATTTAACTCCAATCACTATTAATGTATTTGGAGCGTATCCAGCCCATCAGCGTATTATGGTTGGCGATGATGCCCAGGCAATCTTTTACTTTATGGGATGCAAGAATGGTTTTACTCACTTCAGCAACGTTGGCAAGACACTTCATCTAACTCAATCATTTCGAGTGTCAGCACCTATTGCAGAGAAAGTACAGGCATTCTGCAATAATACATTCGCACCTAATATGAAATTTGAAGGCATGCATTATAGCTCAATTTCAACTACTACTGAGGCATACATCACACGAACTAACTCGGCATTAATTGAGCATATGATTGGCCTAAACCGTACTAATACACCATATCGATTAATTACCCCTGGTAAATTGAAGCAGCTATTCAAATATCCTTTATTCTTACTTGGTTCTGAACCTAATCGTACAGTATACGAGCATGAACTGAAGGGTGTACAGCATACCATCAATGACTGGTTTAACCTATCTGAGCAAGAGCAAGCCAAACAAGGCATGTTTAGCTACATTCGTGAACACAATGAAGATAATCCTAATATAGCTTCAGCAATTACTCTGATACTGAAATATGGACCTAAGTCTATTATAGATGCATATAACTCAGCTGACGCACATTTGCATTCATCAGCTAATCTATGCTTGACAACAGCTCATTCAGTGAAGGGTATGACATTTGATGTAGTAACAATATCAGATGATTTAAACAATTCTATAGAAGACATTATGCTACAATATAAACACATTGACAACTACAAACCTACTGCTGAGCTCTTAGCCGAACTCAAGCTCTATTATGTAGCTGTAACCCGTTGTAGGCATGTACTTAATAATGCTAAGTACATAGTATAGTGGGCAGCACTATAAACTGACATATCAACAAGGAAACAATATGACAAGAAAAGAATTAATTGAAAGAATGTACGAATTAGACGTATTTGAAACTAAGAAATCAGCTGGTGATACACTTGACTTCTTATTGAATCTAATTACATCTGAAGTACATCAAGGTAACGAAGTTGCTCTTGGGCAATCATTTGGTAAATTTGTTCCTGCTAGACAAGCAGCTAGATCCGGTATTAATGCAATCAATGGTCAACCATTTGAATCGCCTGCTAAGCAAGTAATTAAGTTCAAACCATCAGCTGTGTTAAAAAGAACAATTGCAGCCTAATGAATCACATAGTATTACCAACACTATATAAAACAACAGCTACAGGTGCTACACAAATTTGTAATATATCTGTTTATGGCAAATGTATTATAACTGAGTGGGGGCAACAATTTGGTGTCATGCAAACTAAGCGAGACACCATTGAATCTGGCAAAAACATTGGTAAATTAAATGAAACTACGCCTGAACAACAAACTCGTTTTGAGGCCAAATCTAAGTGGAATCGTAAAGTCAAATCTGGCTATTCAGTAGCTGAATCGACTAATACCAAAGTCAACTTACCGATGAAAGTGAAATCGTGGACACAAGGTAAACTACCACCGAAAGTATCATTCCCACTCTACTCAACGCCTAAGTTTAATGGAGTTAATGCTACTTATCGTCTAACCAATGGAAAACTAGTATTAACTAGTCGTGGTGGAGATATTCTACCATCAATCCCTCACATAGAGGGCCAATTATTACCATTGATGGAGTATTTCAATATCACTGAATTAAACGGAGAGCTATACATTCATGGTGAATACTTACAGTATATAACCGCTGCAGTTCGTAAATCTAACGAGTTATCAGTAAAGCTGCAATTTATTATCTTTGATATACCATCTATGGATGCTGTATTTGAAAGCAGAGTAGAGTTATTTCAGCCAATCAGTGATTACTTATTGGAACAGTACAATGAAGATAATATAACTATTACACCCACACCTGTTACGATATGTGAATCACATGATGATATTGAAGAGTGTTATGATAAAGCAATTGCTGATGGCCTCGAAGGCACTGTTATTAAGCACCCTCTTGCTATGTACAAACATAACATTAGATCTAACCGTATGTGGAAGTATAAGAAAGCACAATCTATTGAAGTACTAATTACTGGTATGACTCTTGATAAGAACAACCAACCAGTATTTACCTGTACACACAATAATCAATTATTTAGTTGCAAACCTAAAGGAACAGCAGCAGAGCGACAAGCTATAGTTGATTCATTTGACACTGAGTATCTCGATCATTGGTACACAATAGAATTTGAAACTTACTCAGCCACTGGAATTCCGCTGAAGCCTGTTGGCATAGCACTTCGTAACTGTAACTCTGAAGGAGAGCCAATTGAATAACACATTTACAGTAGTCAAGCGTGATGGCTCAATTGAGCCACTTGACATCTCTAAAGCAACAGCATCACTAACCTGGGCAACGCACAATATACAAAATGTATCTGTATCAGACATTGAAATGCAATCAAAATTACACTTCTTTGATGGGATACATACAACATACATTGAGGATATATTCATCAAAACTTGTGATGATTTAGCTGATTTGCGTAACCCTAACTATGATACTGTTGCCCGTAACTTGAAGGTACTCCGCTTATATAAGCGAGTATTTGGTGACGTAACACCACCTAGTTTACGTCAATTTTTAACAACAATGGTTGAGTCTGGGCACTACCACCATGATGTACTTGATGCCGATCTTGACTATCTTGGCACAGTCATCGACCATAATCTTGACTTCACTTTCACTTCCTCTGGATTTGACTCATTAGTCAATGGTTACGGACTATCAGCTGACAAGCAGCCATTAGAATCACCTCAGTTCATGTTCATGGCAATTGCTATTACAGCATTTCATGATTACCACATAACACCACTTCGATATATTGAAGCACTGTATCATGGACTCAGCCAATTCAAACTAACTCTGCCATCTCCTGAGATGAGAGCACTACGAACTGGTTCATTTGACATAGCATCGTGCATAATCATCGAGATGGGTGATTCAATTGATTCGTGGAATGAAGCATCGGCAGCACTGGTATCGCATACAACCTCATCAGCTGGTGTTGGTATGGACATAGCTGGTATTGCATCACTTGGTGACAAGGTAAAGAATGGAACAATTACTCACTCCGGTAAGATACCTGTCATTAAATCAATTGATGCTGACATTGGCAAAGCGTCCCAAAACGGAAGGCGTGGAAGCGCTACAGCCTACGTGAACTTCTTTGACCCTGAGATAGAGACTATCTTTGCATTGAAGTCACCTCGTATGCCTGCTGAAGATCGTATTAATGACATGTCGTACGGCATCAAAGTCAACCAAGTAGTCTACGATAGAGCAATCAACGGTGGTAAACTATCACTATTTTCTACTCGTGTAGCAACTAAACTAGCTGAGCTATTCTATTCATCTGACATAGGAGCATTTACTGCATACTATGAGCAGTGTGAGGCCGATGGTTTGGCTACTGCTGAGATTGATGCTCGTGACTTTTTCATCCGTTCAATAGCTGTAGAAGCAACTGAAACATCAGCCTACTACATTATTAACATAGATGAAATTAATTCTAATACACCACACCTTGATCCAATTAAGATGGCTAATATATGTATTGAATATATGGCACCTACTAAACCATTATCATCAACTCGTAGACATTCACCTGATATTGGTGTATGTGTTCTTGGTAATCTCAATCAGGGACTTATCCCTATAGAACAGTTACCACACTATACCAACATTATGGTTCGTCTACAGACACATTTAATGGCTAAGCAACAGCATCCAACTCCACAGGCTAATGAATTTGTTAGACAGTACCGTGACATTGGTATTGGAATCTCTAACCATGCATTTTGGTTAGCATCTCAGTCACTTCGCTATGGTACACCTGAAGCATTACTTGCCCATGATGAGTGGATGGAACATTTTTCATTTAACCTAATCAAAGCATCTATGGAGCTTGCTAAGGAAATTGGACAAGCTCCAGCTCTCAATCGTACTAATTGGCGAACACACATGCCTATTAATCGCTACAATCGTAACGTAGATAAGCTTGTATCTAGACAACACTCATGTGATTGGAACTGGTTACAACAGCAAGTATCAATCCATGGTATGGCCAATTGTGGATTAGCTATGGTTCCACCTGCAGAAACCTCTGCTGGACCATCTAACCAAACAACTGGTCTTGAACCAATAAAAGATTTACTTACCATTAAAGACAAACAGGGAACTAATTATAAGCAATTCGCACCACTAGCTATCAAATTAGCTGACAAGTATGAATTCGCATATGATCGTAACATGAATATACCATTTATCAAGCACCTAGCTGTAACACAGAAGTGGATTGACAAGGGTATATCTGGTAACGTATTTCATAACCCTGAGTGGAATAATGGGAAAGTAATAGCAAAGGACATTATACATGAACTATATATTGCTAAACACTATGGTGTCAAGGGTAGGTATTACCACAACACCAAAATTGAAGATGCCAATGATGTCACTGATGGATGTGCTGGTGGGGGGTGTTCAGTATGAATCAACTATTTGAATTAACCCCAATCGACTTTACGCAGGAACCATTATTTCTTGGTTCTGGTCGTAATATCTCTCGGCTTGATCTATCAATCCAGTCGAACATATCAGCTATGACAGCTAATGCACTTGGACTAATGTGGTTCGCTGATGACTTTCCGTACTCTAAAGACGCTAAAGACTATCAAACTATGTCTCCAATTCTTCGTGACTTGTTCCTGAAGAACTTGAAATTTCAGACAACACTTGACTCTCTAGCAGCTAGAACAGTAGCGGAAGTATTCATCCCAGTCACTACCAATCCTCAGTGCGAGAGCTGGTGGTACTCACATGCATTCTTTGAGAACAACATTCACTCATTAACATACGCTGAGATATTGAAAGCAATGCCAACTAATGCTATAGAAATCTTTGATGATATCATGATTAATGATAACATTATTAACAGAGCTAAATCAATCTTAGCAGTGTTTGAGGAGACAGTTGTCCACAATAGCATGCGCTCATGTAATCATCCATCGTATGACTTATTTGAGCACCAGAAATCAATCATCATGTCACTATACGCACTTAACATCCTTGAAGCAGTACTATTCAAATCATCATTCCTAACCTCATTTGGATTCAAAGAGAATGGTATGATGTCTGTAACTGCTGATGCAATAGCTCGTATTAACATCGATGAAATAGGTCATTATGGCATGACTGTAAACCTACTGAACCATCACCGTAATAACCCACAATGGGCTCCGGCAGTTGCAGCAGTAGAACAGCGTGCAGTAAACCTATACAAATCAACACTACAAGCCGATTATGATTGGATTGATTATCTATGGGAGGATGGTGCACAGCTACTTGGACTCAATAGCCAAGTTATGAAGCAGTATGCTGACCATAACATCCGTAGTGTTATGCTGTCAGTTGGTCTTGAGCCAATTACGCATGATACATTTAACCCGTGTCTATGGGCATCTAAGTACAGTAAACCATCTAACATCCAAACAGCTCAGAAAGAGAAAACATCAGCCAACTATAAACTTGGAATTACTGATACGAACATGACTCAATCTGACTGGGATGAAATAGCAAAGGATTTAACATGAAAAAGTATGAAGTACGAGTAGAGATACTTGTATATTCAGTAGATTTAGCAACGTATGAAGTTGAAGCTAGTTCACCTGATGAAGCTAAGCAATTAGCGGCTAAACAATTTGAGTCTGGTAAATCACCTACTAGTATTTGGGCATCTGACTCTACAGACACTAAAGTTGACACTGATTCTATGCCTGATTGGATAGTGGAGGGTATAACATGAGCCCAGAAGCGATTATTTTAGAACAACAGTTCATCAACAGCAAGCCTAAACCACAAGTTGGTGGTAATCACTATGAAACAGCAATCGAACCGATTGAATTCATTGAAGCCAACAACTTGTCATTCCATGAGGGCAGTGTTATCAAATACGTAACTCGTTATAAACGCAAAAATGGTGTAGAAGATCTACAGAAAGCTAAATGGTACATAGATCGTATCATTGAATTGGAGTATCCAAATGAAACTAACCCGTGATCAATTTAGTGAATTATGTAAACAACATGTCCACTTAAATGACATCCAAGCAGCTGCAAAGGAGCTATATGATGCCGACATCAGTCTGCCATCTATATCTCTTAGGCGAGCTCGACTGAAAGCCAAAGGCCAACTACCATTGGACTCTGGTAATTCAGTTCAGTCCGGTGAAGTCCTTAAGGGCTCATCAACACTATATGATGCTGATGGTAACATCAAACTACAGTGGGTGAAATCTGACGTAGCTAAAGAAGACTCTCTTGAATCTTTTCGAACTGCTGTCGAGTCAATAACTGAATCATTAGTTAGCCACTATTCACCAGTAGCACCGCCACAGTTTAATAGTAGTGAATTAACTACTTTTTACCCATTACCAGATCTACACTTTGGCTTATTAATTCATGGTAGTGAGTCAAACCACAACTACAATTGGGACTTGAAGCACGCTACTGAATGGGTGCTTGGTGCTATGGATTCACTAGTTGAATCATCACCATCATCTCAATTCGCTGTAATAACTGACTTAGGAGATTTTCTCCATTTCTCAGATAACAGTAATACAACAACATCTGGGCATCAACTTGATGCTGATGGGCGTATGTCAAAAATAATTAATGCATCATTTGATATAACTAGAGCGTTAATTGATAAGGCTTTAACTAAACACCAGTTTGTTTATTTCTATTCAGTAGCTGGTAATCACTCTGAAGATGTATCCATATACCTAAAAGCTTTCTTATCAGCTTGGTATAAGGATGAGCCACGTGTGATAGTTAAGACAGACCATGTAGCCCAGCAATATCATGTATTTGGTAAAAATATTCTTGGGTTTACGCATGGACATGAACTTAAGCCGGCTAAAGCTGGCGAAGTATTGGTATATGATAACCAAGAAATATTTAGCCAGTCTGAATACCGTTATTTCCACTTCGGACACTTGCACTCTAACCATACAACTGAAGGAACTCTTTGTACTGTAGAAGTGCACAAGAACATAACACCTCGTGATAAATGGGCAGAATCTATGGGGTTCCGTGGAACTATAGGGCAGGCTAAGTCAATTACTTATCATAGTGAATTTGGTGAGATAGCTCGTTCTATCTTTAATATTAAAATGCTCAATCAGAGCGAAAAGGAACTTGATGAATAAATTTTTAACTGAAGAGGAATTATATGACTTACTTAGAATGATACAGCTTATTGAGGAAGAAGATGAACATGATGAGTCTGACACACAAGATGAAGCTGCTAATTATTCTAGAAATAAGCATAATATAGGATTAATTGATGATATAATTAACAATACATTGTTACAACCAACTACAATTGAATCTACTCAAGTAGATAATCTATTGAAGCTTGGTGAGTTACAGCGTTTACTATTACTTAGGGAGGTGTAACTTGCAACACAAGAAGCAATTATTCAACCTATTTGAGGACATTGTGCGTATAAATCAATCACAGTGGGATAACCCTCGTGGTCAATTCGATCCTAACTCAGCAGCAGCTATGATTATTGAGGAATCACTTGAATTAGTTGGAGCAGCAAACCCACGTGGAACTGCTCGATTACTAATCAAGGACACACCTAAATCATCTGTAGCTACTGTTGATCAGTTCGATGCATTACTTGACTCACTATATATAACAATTGGTGAGCTTCATAAATTCGGAGCTACTCCAGCTGCTATGGTTGATGGATTACAAGCAGTGCACAACGCTAATTTAGCTAAGCTTGGTACTAAAGACAGTACTGGCAAGGTAACTAAGCCTGATAACTTTATTGGCCCTGAAGCTAAGTTACAGGCCATTATTGACAGGTTTGACTCGTGACACTGCATAATCTACGTAGTTTTGCTATTACGTTAGTTATCATATTATCATTGTTTGTTGCATATGCAGCATTTTGGGTATTAGTAGTTATTCTAGTAGGGTTTGTAATTTATTCCCTACTAGCATTATAGTGCTGATGCACCAAGTATAAATGTTTCAGTTGTTAGTACATCCTGTAATGGGTGTACTAACCCTTCTGCAGTCATTTTAATAGGTATACTCGAATCAACTATACTACCGTTATTCAATCCTAGCATCCATGCTATTGCATAACCACTTAGTACGTTGATTGGATTGTACTTGATTAATCTGTATATTACTGGTTGTATTCTCATCCAGAATGACGGGAACATAAGTACACCATAGTTACTTGCCTTATTAATCTGCTCTGGTAAGTTCAATCTATAATCTATTCCCATATCCATCGCTTGTGTAGCAGCCTTTAGCTCTATCTTAGCATATTCTTTCTCATTAACTCTCCTACCAATCTCTTTCTCGTATCTCTTAATTTCATTGTCTCTGAAGAACTCTGTTAGTATTCTCTTCATTATGGCATCCATTCCAACCATTACTCTACCACCTTGTCTAGTGGCTTCACTATTTGGTCCTCCTATTATTTGCCCTATGTACTTAACTGTATCTTCATGGCCTTTAACCTTACTACTTCGTAATGTATTACCCATATCAATTAATTCTTTTGTGAATCCACTGTTCTTATCTTTAGCTCTCTTTGTAACTACATCTATTATATCTTCTATACTGAATCCTGCATTCATCCACCATACAACTGCTTTATGTATCTCTGTTGGATTACCTTCTTTGTCTTTAACCATGTATTCAATTGCTTTATCTATACTCAACTGCAACCCACTAACTGTATCGAATTCTTTTATCATCATACTTGTACCCATTGACTGTATGAATCCGTACTTCAACTCTATGTATTCATTTAGTTCTTCAGTTATCTTGTTGATCTTCTCTTGTATCTTAGCTGTCTTAATCGCACTATTCTGATTCATTGCTAACTCTAACTTCAATCCAACTAAATCGCCTTCTAGCTTACTTATCTCTTGCAGTCTACCTGGTCCTTCTTTGTAGCCTTTCACTATGTCCATTATTGGCACATCAACCGATAATAGTACACCTGTATTTGCCACTGAATCCATCAATAACTTCTTTGGGTTATTAACTGCTAACTTGATCTTCAGTAATTGTACCATCTGCTTGTATAGCATTTCTGCAGCTTGTAATCCTGGTTGTGAGTCTTTGAACAGTAACTCTTGATTGTATCCAACTACCATATCACTCATATCAATTCGTACATATCGTAACTTCTTATCCATATCACCATACTTAGTAACTCCATTAGCTGGCTCGAACATCTTAGCTACTCTTGGATACCTCTTCTTCATCAACTTATACGGCATTGTTGTGTTGATGAATGGTTTGATGTATTTCTTTTTTACACCTTTCTGTTCGTTGAACTCTAGCATTGTTTCTATCTTAGCTAATTCATCATTGTTGTATGTCATTGAATCTGCTACCATCTTCCTTACTGTATCTGTCTCAACCAATCCTTGATTGTGTACGTATGTTCTGTATAGCATCTGAGCAGCATTCTTTACTCCACCAGCTTTGGTGAATTCATCGTTATTCAATTTAACTGTGTATCGTATGAATCCATTATCTCTATCCATAACTATGTTATTACTAACTAACCACTTCTCTTTATCTTTCTTACTCATCTTATCAGTCATTTTATTAACCAACTCATTACTAACTATTACACCATTGAGGAATCTATCATTATTCAGCCCCAATCCTTCCATGTATGAGTTAGTCGCATTTCTAGCTATTACCCCTAACTGACCTTTCTTTGGTTCTCGTATTACTCGCCATGAGCTGTGTTGGTACTCTTTCTTACGCATATCTTCTAGTGTAACTGGCCTGAACTCTTGTACCCGTTCGTATACATCCATTATGTTATTACCATTGTAACCATTATACACCACTCCTGATCCATCACCAAACACTGTACCGCTCCTATTTCTATTTATAACCTCAACTAGTGCCCTATTACTAGCAGCTAATCCTCTTAGCTCTAAGTACTCTTTTGGATACTTCTTCATTAGCTTTCTCATTAGCTTCAATAGCTTACCATCATTACTCATCATCATTTGCATGGCAACTGCGGCACCAACTTTACTATCACCCATATCATTTTGTATGTTTTCAGCATTTACTAATCTATCTTCATAGAATCTTTTTAGCTGTCTTGCGTATGATTTCTCTACATCAGTTAGCTTTAATCCATCTATCAACTCTTGTAAGTCTTCACCATTCTCTATCTTCTCTAGCAATCCTGGTATATCATTAAGCACTCCGAACCCTGTATCACCAAACAATCTTCCAATGTCTTCTTTCTCAGCTTCACTTAATTCCATATTATTAATCTTAGCTTCCAGCTTAGGCATTTCTCTATCTAGCAACTCATATGTTCTTCTTGCTATTGTCTCAGCCATTGTAGTCCATTCACTTAGCTTCTCTCTATCGATATCATCAGTTAGGAACAGTGATGCCTTTAAGCTCTTGTATGTCTTTGAATCACTTAATCCAGTCTTTATTAGCTCAGTAGTTCTACTGTACACTTTACTTCGTTCCATGGCTCTCTCATGCCATTTAGCTATCTTTGGTCCGAACAGCTCTTCTAACCTATTACCTGCACCTATCAGCATGTAACTAGCGTACTTGTTCATTTCCATTGACTTCTCAGTGAACACTCCTCCGAACTTACTAACTTTACCATCTCTAACCTCAACTACTACTTCATTACCATCTTGGTCAACTATTCTATCACCAGTCCATAGTAACTCATTACCAATTGTATTCAGTACTTCTTGTAACTCATCTTCAGTTAGTTTGCCATCTAATGATGCCATCACTGATCTGTATGGATTAGCTGTATATGGATTCTTATCCAACACAGCTTTTACCATTTCGTCTCTTAATTCTTGTACACAGTTCATTAACAACCTTTCTCTTTTATCTTAGCTATTATAGCGTCTGTAACCTTACTATCAACTTTTACGTTTCTCTTTGTCTTCTGCAGTTCAACTGCTTGTCTTGTTGCTATCTCTAGTGCTCTAGCTAATCCCACACTATCTATCTCATCACCTAGCTCACTAATAGCTTCATCGTAGCTCTTACCATTTAGCCATTCTATTGCTTGATTAACTACACTAACTAGCATACTGTACAGCTTTGACGCTATCCCTGGATTCAACTCATTATCAATCTGATTAACCAACTCATCCTTGCCTTCACCATTGTACACTGCTAACAGTTCTAGCACACCTTGTACTTTATCTTGCTTGTACATCTCTACTATGTATCCTAACCTGCTAGTACTATCAATCTCTTTGTTACTTAATCTATCCAGTACTCTCTGCATGTATTTAACTTCAGCTGCATCACTATTAGCTCGTACGTATTTATCTACCACTGTATGTACTAACTCATGGTTAATCACATCCAACATGCTACCATTATCAACTGCAGCATGTTTGCTAATGTATACTTTACCATCAACTGTGAATGCACTAGCACCATCTATCTGTTCAACTAACTCGTCACTAAGTCCTAACTCATCAATCTTATCGAACCACACCATTTCTGCATCTGATAAGCTTTGATTTTCTTCTAGCCCTTTAACCAACTCACCATTCAGTTGTCCTATTTCGTGTATGTATCTGCTCAAGTCTCCACCACTAATTAGTCTATTGAATGCAGCTTTAATTGCTTTCTCTTTGATGTTATCATTATCTTCTATTATTCCATTACTAACTGCTTTCAGCACACCTTGTAGCATCTTAGCATCGTCTTCAGCCTTGTGAGCTCCTCTTGTATCAACTCCAGCTACTATTGCGTAATCAACTTGCTTACCTTCGTAGCTACCACCTTCTTTTAATAGCATAATTGCAACATCATTACTATTCTCCATTAACTCAGCTATCTCTGCATCATTATTGAACAGTTCATTAAGCATTCTACCATCGTAGTGCTTGTTATTGAATCCAGTTAACCCATCTTTACCTAACTCTAGTAACTTAGCCTTAGCCTCATCAATCGTCATTATCTTTTGATCTTCTCGTTGCTCTAGGTACGCTTCGTATGTCATCAATCCATTAGCCTTAGCTGACTCTGCATCTTCATTTGGTCCGTAGTACTCTGCTGGATCTGTTATTGTATCACCTACGAATATTGTACCACTCTTACCACCAGCAGTCATGTATCCAATCTGATGTACTGTCGCACCACTGCCTTCTTCAACTCCATGTAGCGTAGCCTCTGTATCGAACATCGTAGTATTTAACCACTCTTTAGCTGTCTCTCTTCTGCTCTTATGCTCACTTTTATCTTCGACCTTCTCTTTATCACTATTGCTTGTCTTCAACCCACTTAGTATCTTAACTTCATCTCCAGTTGCTGTGTCAGCTTTACTAACACCTAGTAGTTTTACTCTGGCTTTCTTTAGTGCTTGTTCCTTCTTCGTCATCCTATCAGCATTCTCTTTGGCTTTCTTATCTGCTAACTCAATTAAGCTATTTGCAGCACTTTCTAGTGCTTTAATCTCGTTAACTGTTTTTCCTTCTTTATCTGTTAGCATGTCATTAGCTGTTCGTCTCATTGCATCTATCATCACCTCAACCATGTCGAACTTAGTTGCTAGTGTTACTGCTGCTTTATTGTATGCTTCTTGAGCTTTCATTAAGTCTCGTACGTATCCGTAGTATGCATCATGCACTGTCATTACTCCATGCTTACTGTCACCTATGAATGCTTTCAATCCTTCGAACAGTTGGTATGCATCAGCTGTATGTGTCATTACTGGTAGCAGTGATGTTGAGTTTGGCATGTCTTGTACTGTAGCTAGTAGTGGATTGTCACTTGACATCTCACTTAGTAATCCCATCTCTCTCTTCTGATTACCATCAGCATCTAGTGCAACTTCTTTAGCCTTGTACACTGACGTGTATCCTTTGCTACCGCCTTCTATCATTCCACTTGCAGTTCTTAGTTTGCCATTGAAGTAGTCTTTACCGTTAACTTTACCTATCTCTACCAACTCATCATACATCTCAGCCATTTCAGCTTTGTAATCGGTCACCTCTGGGAATGCATTACCTAATTGTTCTACGTATTTCTCACCAATCTTGCTGTATTCTTTAACCAATTTCTTGTGGTCTTTGCTTCTAGCTTTAATCTCTCGTACGTATTTAGCATCCACTTCTTTACCTAGTATCCTACTGATGTGCTTCAGCGCAGCATCTTTATTCTTACTATCGTTACTTGTAGCAGCTCGTATTATACTCTGTATTGTCTCACCAACTAAGTTGCTTACTATCGATGTATCTCCAGCTGAGTAGAACCATGTCATTACTACTGGTTTAGCCATCTCTCTTGTATCTATTCCAGCTTCACCTAACTCTTTTAGTAGCTCTTCTATCTCATTAGTCTTAACTTCACTGTCTAACTCACTACCAATCACTATTGTATCTTCATCTATTGCTTGTAGTACCTTATTCTCTAGTAGTTTGTATGCATCCATCAGTGTTTCTCTGTCAACTTCTTTGCCATCAAATCCTACATTCAATTGTGTTAGTAGTCTTTTAATTACATCTGGGTTTCGTCCTAGTATGTTCATCATTGTTATGAACACACCTGATGCACTTGCATCCATCTCAACCATGTACTCACTAGTGTAGCTATCACCTTTGCTGTCAATCATCTTACCAATCTCTTCAACTACGTTCATTGCTTTGAATATTTTCTTATTCAACTTACCTAGTACTGCATCTGGCTTAGTTTGGCTCATGAGCATCTTAGCTATGTACTCTGGTGATTTAGTCTCCATTAGTTTGTACATCTTGTATATGTGATCCAATAGCACATCAGCCTCTTTGTTACCTGTATCCATTGTACCATTTACCAATGCATCAACTAGTATCTCATAGTCTTTAGCTGTTTTAGCTATTCCTGCGTCTTCAATCACTGCTTTAGCCTGCACTACTCTATCATCACTTGTGGCATCACCTATTTCCATCTTCTCTGTACTAGTTAACATAAATCTACTTAACTTACTATCGTGTTGGAAGTTCAGTATTGTATTCACCAGTGATATCCTGTTATTGACATCTATTTGGTACTCGAAGTACATTGGTTTAGCTACCCACTCACCATCAACTTCTTCTACGAACTCATCTAGTATGTCTAACATATCATTCATTATCTGTAGCTTTGTATTGTTAATCCCTACTTCACTTGCTGACAGTAGTTCTGATTTTGTATTCTCCATTCCCATTAACTCAGCTAGCCACTTATTTTTTCTAACTAATCCACCTAACCCTGTTGAGCTATTATCTCTCATCTCTTTCAGCTTCATCATTAGTGGTATCTTGTTAGTTTGTATTGTTAGTGGCCTATCCTCTAGTGTATCTACTGTCTCTATATTGTCATCTGTTGGCGTGATCCCATCAGCTATCTTCATCTCACCATTATATTTCTCATGGCCTGGCTTCTCTCTATTAGCTGGCATTACCAACTTAACTAGTCTCTTAACTGCATCACCCATCTCACTTCTGTATGGTATTACTGTCTTAACTGTATCTACTGAGTTTTCATCTATTGCATTATTACTATCAGTTAGTCTAACTCCTCGTTCTACTTTAGCTAATTTCTTAGCCCCACTTAACTTATCTTCAACTGTACCTGTAGCTACTCCACCAGTGTTAACAGTACCATTAGCTTTAACTCCAATTCTATTACCATCAGCTGTAACCATGTTATCACTTATTGGTATTAGCATTTCATTCTCACTAACTTCAGCTATCCCTGCTTTAGTCAGTATGTCTAGCATCAACTCACCAGCTTTTCTGTACTCTCGTAGTACGTATTCTTTACTTCCCTCTACCTTGATACCTAAGCTTGTATACCAATCTTTACCAGCCTGTGTTACTATACCTTCGTGTGATGCCCAGTATTCATTTTCATTTAACTCTATTGGACTTGTACCATCATTTACCATTCTAGCCCGTTGCTCTGTATCAGTTGCAGTTGCTCCGTTAATAGTGTTAATAGCTATCAGTGCCATTCTGTTTAACTCATCTTTATTTGGCTTGTCCTTGAACACTTCATTAACTTTATCACTATCATAATTGGCTGTAACTGCTTCTATCTTGCTACCAACCTCTTTCAGTACCTTACCTACTCCTGTTTTACTACTAGCATTCTTATCCAGCTTATTGATTACTGTAGTCCTGTCTTTTGTGCTATCTGTATGGAATCTAATGTCATCTGGGTTTAACCCATTATTCATTACTTCAGTCAGTGCTTCACTTGATACCCATTCAGCATGTCTAACCTTGTTCTTAACGTTCTTCTTACTTGGCCTAGTTTTTGCTTTTAATTCACTCTTAACTTCTGCATTAGCGTCTTCCATTACGTCTATTCCATCATTATTGAACTTACTAACGTATTCAGTTACCTTTCGTCTAACTGCTTTCTCTACTGCATCATTAACCCCGTTCAACCTTGTACCATCTTCATTGTACAACAACTTATTAAGGTAGCTTTCAACCTTAGCCTCTTTATCATCTGCATTACTATTCAGTATCTCATCTAGCTTAGCTGTGTCCTTGTTAACTACTTTGTCAGCTAATTCTTCAGCTACTTTTTCATTAACTCCGTTAGCTTCTACTTCTGCTGTTTTAGCCTCTGTTAGCATCATCTTTACTGTTGGCCCTGTTAACTCTTCAACTGCTTCTTTAGCTGCTTGACTGCCTTCTAACTCTTTACCGTACTCATTAGCCCATTCCATTACTTCTTCAATCTCTTTGGCTGTTGTGCCTGGCTTAGCTGCTACTATTCTACCATTCTCTACTTCGAACAGTTTACTTACCCTATCTTGCTTATCTTTCTCTAGTTCGCTGTAGAACTCTTCATCATTGCTAACTCTCTTTTTAATCTCACCAATTGCACCTTCATCTGTGTTGTCTTCACCGTACACATTACCTTTAGCTCTGATTGTTTCTTTAATCTCTGCTTCAGCCTTACTAGCTCGCTCCTCTGCAACTACCTTAGCTCGTCTATCAACTTCATTGTTTAGTCCATTCTCAACTGCCTTAGCGGTGTCACTAACTGCTCCTGTTACCTCTTTTGGTCCTGCCATATGAGCTGTCATTCCAATTGCACTACCAGCTGCATTAGCTATGTCAACTGCTTTATCTTGGAATTGTTTCTTACCTTGTTCTGTACTGTAATCAACTTTGTTGAACTCTTCTATTGCAGTTTGAGCACCCTCAGTTGGTACTTCAATTGCACCACCAGCTGTTACTCTTAATCCTCTTGTACCTAACTTCTTAACTAAGTCTACAGTTTCTTTGTATGGTAGCTTGTCTATTATCTCTTCAACTGGCTTCAGTGCTTTCTTAACTGCACTAGTATTAATCTTACCACCAATAACCTTTGTATCTACTAATCTGTCTATGTATAGTCCTGCTAGGTTAGTGAAGTACTTGTACACCTTCTCTTCTGCTGTTGCTGGTCTACCAGTATTCTTCTCGAACTCATCTAGTTGGTCATTAACTTGTCCTGCATTCACTGCTAGCAATCCACTGTTCTTACCAATTTGGTTAACTGCTTTTTGTAGTCCACTAGCATTCTCATATGCTTCTTTGTTAATTTCTGCTATTGCCCTGTATCTAGCTGGACTACCTTTTGGCATTGTCTGCTTAACTATCTGTATTGCGTCTTTAGCTGTTGTACCAGCTTTTATTCCAACTTTACCTAGTCCTAGTCCTTTTGTACCTGCCATCATTCCTACCAGCATACCGACACTGTAGCCTGTCATGTCTGTGTTTGCGAATGCATTGCCCATGAACTCACCGAAGTCTTTACCATCCATGTTGCTTACCATCCTATTGATCTGAGTCATCACTCCGTCTTCGCCACTGAACTTCTCAACTGATTCATCGAACCATCCCATGTCTTTCTTAGCTATTTCGTGATTATTCTTCTGTAGTATCTTATTATTAGCTTCCATGTACTTCTTAGTGTACTTATCATTGTAGCCTGTTACCTTAGCTACCATGTCCTCTTTCTCTTGCTCTGTACCTAGGTCGCCTATGTCTAGTGCTTCACCAGCCCAGTCTAGTGTGTCTACTACTCCAGTCTTTAGGAACCCTTGTCCAACTGCTTGGAGTCCACTTCCAATCTGGTCAACCACACTTCTATCCGATCCATCAGCTGAGTCCATTCCTAGTACGTATTCACCATATGATGGTTTATCTCGCATGTGCTCAGCTTCTATTCCTTTATCGTAATCAGCTCCATAGTTTGTGTCTTGTTGCTTGTTCTTGAGCCCTGCTAGTAAGTCATCTGTACCAACTTTATTGTATACATCTCTTAGTGGCCTACCGAAGTAACCTTCGCCATAGTTCTTACCAATCACTTTAATCCCTAGTGGATTCTCTTTACTTCCCAACTCTAACTTATGATCTGCGTAGTAGTCTGTTGGTCCTGGTGTCCATTCTTCTAGTGTTGGATCTTCTGCTTTGTATAGTTCGTATAGTGCTTGCAGTGTTTGTCTTGCACCTTCTTTGTGTATATCACCATCACTAACTTGACTAACATCTAGTCCATGTTTATCAGCGTAGTGTTGCTTCTGTCTGTACATCTTTTCTTTACCGGCTTTGCTATTGAAGTATTTCTCACTAGTTGGATCGTTATGATACACTTCGTATGCATCTAGTCCATTAATCCTAGTTTCTTTATCTTCACCAACCATTCTGAAGCTATCCATATCAGTTACTGATTCTATTGTTAGTAGCTCGTCCTGTGGCACTAATTTATTCAATTTATCTTGCGATGCTCCAAGCAGTCTATCTATCTTGTCTTGTTTTGTTGATTGTAATTGTAGTGGACTGTAACCTATCAGTGAGTCCATTTCTTTGTTAGTCATCATGTAATCCTTCGATACTATTTTATAGTATATAGTACCGAAGTTACAATTAATGTATGCTTAGCTATCTAGCCGTACCTGGCTTGTGCTTCTTTTGTGTCATGTATGGGTATAAGCTTTTCAGTGCTTTCTTTATTGAATCTACTGTACCTAATGCTTTACCATTCAATGTAGCTTTCATTGCAGCAGCTATCTGATCATCAGTGTATACTTTTTTCAGTGCTGGTAAGTCATCCATGAATTCCTTCTTGTCTTCTGTGAACCAGTTATCCCATGGATCGGTTAGTGGATTGTTATCTTCTACTCCACTTAGCACGTCAGCTATTTTTGTATTTGTCTTACCAGACCCTTTGCTGTTAGCTTCATTAGTTATCTTCTTAGTTTCAGCTAATATTTTCTTAGTCTGAGCAATCTTGTATGCATCCTCAACTGATGGTGTATTCTGTGATCGTAGTTTATTGATTGCAATCACTCCGTCACTATATGGTAACCTACCACTGTTGACAGCTTCTTTGATGTTGTTAATCTGTTCATTAGCTATCATTGTACTAGTCTTGTCCTTACCTTTGTGCTCTGGTGTATACACATAGTCTGGTAGTGGCTTTAACTGGTAATCTTTTTTACCTAGCTCTGTGTTAATATTATTTAACTCATTACTTAACTTTCTCATGTGTTCCCTAAGTGGCACTATATCAACTGTATTATTACCAGTTTTTATGCTATTAACCAAGCTTCTATTTAATTGCTGTAACTCTGCCTCTATGTCTTCTTTCTTTCGTAGTAGTGGAGCTTTCTTCTCATTAATCTTATCATTGTGCTCAACTACTTTAGTCATAACATCTGCGTTATTCATTGCTGGTATTGTTATCTTACCATCTACCATCATTGATTTAGCTAATTCTTCCTTAACTACATCATCTTGCTTCATCTTATTTAGCCTGTACCTACTAGCCTCTATTGACGCATTGTTAGCTGCCATGTTAGCTCTGTACTTATTGACTGCCATTGCATCAGCATTGCCGTGTACAACTGTATCGAACTGTCCTAACTTGATATCAGCATTACCACCTCTACCTAGTGCCATGTTTTGTGTTGCATTACTATCAGCTCTTGTCTGTGCGTCTCGTACAGCTTTATCTTTCATTGTTATGTAATTCTTGATTGTACTTGTACCAGCTTCATCTAATCCATTAACTGTTTGTTGGTATCTCTCTAGTAATTGTCTACCTTCAGCTTCATCAACTACACCATCAGCCATCATCTTCTTGTACATTGCATCTCTATCAACAGTATCCCATTGACTACCTGCAATTGCTTGATTCACCATTGCCGCTTTATTCTTGTAGTCTGCTAATTTAGCATCTTCACGCTCTTTTAGTTTGTACTGATACTCATCTTGTTGTTGTTGCCATAACTGATCATTTCTTCGTCTTAGCTCATCTTCTCTAGCTTTCTTATCTTGATTCTCGTAGTACTTCAGTATCTGAGCACCTGGATTAGTCATCTTATCCATAGCTTTCAGTGCTGAGTTCATCGAGTCTACTGCAGCTTTTGAGTATGCACTAGCACTGTCTTTTATGTAGAATCCCATATCTAATCCTTATTAACTTGGCATTGTGTATGAAACATATTGTCTGTCTTTAGTAGGATCTAATCCAGCTAATCCACTAGCCGCATACCCATCCGTCATTGCTGCTTGTGCAGTAGCCTGATCTTCCAACTGTTTATTGAACAATGTATTACTGTTAGCAGCGTTTTGTTGAGCTATTGCTGTTTGTGTCTTGTAGTAGTCCTCTAGTGTTTTATTGGTGTTATACTGACTATACATGTCATACATACTAGCTGCTGGCTTGATATATCCTGCTAAGCTGCTTGTTGAATCACCTAGTCCACCTAGCATATTACCTAAGCTACTGAATGTATCATAATCACCTCTATCTGTGTACATTTTACCCATACTTGCTACAGTGTCTGCACTAGCTCCATTATTCACTGCACTCATTATATTACTATTGCTATTACTAGCTGTAGAGCCTGTAAACCAATTTGCTAAGCTACCACCTAAATCTCCTAACCAACTCATATTAATCCTTTATTTACTTATTTGCTTTATTATACTACACACTTACTTTGGCTAGTCTTAACCACCCCAAGTACCACTATCACTATTATCACCCCAGTCATCTGTACCGCTAACACCACCAAACAGTGCGTTATCGAGGGCAGTGGCTGTGCTAATATCAACTGACACACTAGTACCATTTACATCTGTGAATCCACCTAACGTTGATCCACCATCTCCTGTACTATTTGCAAAGTCTATAGCACTCCACTCTGGGTTATCTACTTCAGCACTTACAGCTGATTGATCCATTGCTGCTTGCATATCATCACTTGTATATCCAGCTAGTTCATTCATTCTATCCTGCTCAGCTTCACTGTAATCTATTATATCGTAATCATGTAGTAACTGCCCTACAACACTAGTCTTTAATGCTGTCTCTATTGTGTACACACTTTCGTATTGCGCTTCACCGGCATCATTGTACTTAATCTCTCCTGTGCCTAGTGTCATTATATCACCACCTAATCCGAAGTGATTATCCAATCCTAGTGCAACTTCCATTGCTTCATTCACTAACACACCTACAGCTAATGTAAGTGCTATTGCACCTGTAGTGCTAGTAATTTCAGCCATATTAGCTATGGCTTGTGTTGTTACTTTAGTCATTGTATTCTGTACTGTTGATAGTAATCCATTTGCTATTACTTGCTCAGCCCTTACTTCTTCACCTGTAGCATAATCATATAACGCCACTGCTATACTGCTACCCAGTGGTATGCCAGATAGCCTACCTAGCATACCAACAATGTTTTCAGTTGTTGAGTAGCTCATACTAGTAGCAGATGCTATATCATCCAATGACATTGATTCATTACTACTTGTGAATCCAGTAGCTGTTGTATGACCACCATCATGATCTTTATCTATTGTAACATCATTATCAAATAGAGTTATTATACCACCATCTGGAGTTATTACTTCTATTGTTATATTGTACATAATTGTATTTAGCATATCATCATCAAACATTAAATCTAATTTACCACCATTCACTAGTGACATTATATCATTGAATCCGTATTGTAAGTATGTCAGTATCTCACCATTTAGCATAGCACTTATTCCAGTGTTACCTTGTGCAACTATTGGCTCCATCTTTGGTGTATTTGTAGCATCCCATAGCACATTACCTGGTAGCTTACCGTTTATACCAAATAACCCACCTGGCATATGTTCATTGATGTCTTTGTAGTTTACTACATCTGATAAGTATGAGTAGCTTACTATAGTGCTAGTATCATCACTACTTGAATCAGCGATAGCAGCTGTAGTTGTGTATATATCAGCCATTAGCTTACACCAGTAATTAACCCATTATCAACTGTAATTGTTACATCAGTTGTAGTTTCATTTGCGAAGTCTACACTAGTTATTACAGTGATTGTGCCACTATAGCCACTTAGTCTATCATTAGGCAGTGTTCCACTACTTATGTTACTAGCGTTTGTGCAGTCTACATTTGGTACATTATCTAGTCCTACATCTGATTTACTTGCAGCAGCTAGCACGTCACTCTCTATTGTAGCGTATGACTTATTATCTACACTGCCTAATCCTACATCTGTTTTATCAACTCCATGTGGGTTACTAGTGTTTGCTATATGACCATCTACAGTGTCCTTTATTCCATTGGAACTAATATTATTATTACTGTCAAATTCTATTGACATATCCTGTACTAATGCACTGAACTTCTGTCTATCGTCCTCGTAATCACCTTCTATGAATACAGTAGCAACATTAGCCTTAGCGAATGCAGCTTTAGCTAGTGTTTTACCTCTATCTCTACCCATTATGTAACCTTAGTTACTGTTGTACTTGTTGGTATTGCACCATCTGCTAAGTCATTAATTAGTCCGAAGTATGTAGCCCACATATCACTTGATACTGTAAGCCCACCACCACCGAATACACCGTATGTATCACTTAGTGAGTCTATTGCTTTAATTTTATTATTATAGTTTACACTGTTAATCAGTTGAACTTCTTGTTCTGCTACATAACTAGTATCTGCTTGTAGCTTTAATAACTGTTGTTCACCTTGACTAACTTTAGTATCATGCAGTGCAGTAGCTACTGAGTTATCTTCTACCTTCTTGAGTACGTCTTCATGTGCACTAGCTATTTGCTCATCTTTTAGCTCTCTAGCTTTTAATCCATTTGCTAGTAACTCACTATCTTGAGTTTGTAATAAGTCTATTTCTTCATCTAGCTTCTCTAATTGCTTGTCTCTGATTAGTACATCTTTCTCCAAACCATCAGCTTGTAGCTCATTAATTCGTTTCTGTAGTGTGAATTGCATTGCTTGATTCATTGCATTTTGGAATAGTGTCATGTATACTTGAGCATATTCAGCGCCTTTGATGTAGCCATTATCGAATTGACTCTTCAAGTGTACATTCAGTGTTTCCATTATATCATCGAAGTATCCATCACCTGTAACTACTTGTAATCCATCATTATCTGTTGTAACTTGAACATTACTAGTAATATCACTTATATTAATTGTATTTGCCATATATACTCCTTAGTACTTAATAGTAGGCCATTATTGGCCCACTATAAACACTAGTCTATATCTTCATAGCTAATTACGTATTTCTTAACTAACTTTGGTACTTTATTACCTGTTCTTTTACCATCAACTATTTCATCAACATGCAATACAACCTCTACACCTTTAGCTGTATCAATCAGACATTGTTCTAACTCTACTGGCTCATCTAGTGGTACTATCTTACTGATACCCCAGTACTGATTCTCACAACATAGATAGCATGTAGTAGTTACATGGTTATCTCTCTTATCATTGTTAGTAATTCTAACTATTCTAGTTTTTAGTGCTTCTTTCTTTAACTGTGCAACCATTCCTCGCACACCTTTTGCTCTAGTTTGAGCTGGAGCCTGACTTGTTGCAATATCCTCAGTAACTTCTGGCTTCTCTTCCACTAAGTCATCAGCTGCTTGACTCTTATAGTATGTATCAATTAGCTCTTGAAGTGCTACCTTTGATTTGATTCCTGTGAAGTCTAACCCTAATTTAGTTGCTTCATCCTTTAACTCGTTCATGCTCTTTGTAATTTCACTCATATTAATTCCTTATCGGTTCTTTAATTTATCTTGGTATGTTAGCCGAGGGTTTCCCCTCAGCACCTATCTATTGAAATATGTTATACAGGCTTATGCGCTTGCTAATACATTAATCTTCAATAGTTTTTCTTCCTCTAAAATGATACCAGCGTAGAAGAAGTTGTAACTGAAGAACCCTTGAGTTCCGTATGGGTTACTTAATTCAACTTTAGATGGAGACTTAGAGTTGAACTTAATCTTGCTGTGACCTTTTAGCCCAACAGTTGCAAATGAACCTTGAGTTGGGAACAACACAGGGAATACATCGAACTTAGTACCATCATTTGATAGTGTACCAGCGTAATCAACAGGAATATCTGCACCTTGTCCAGCGTATACTACAGCTGATTCTGATTCAATGAATCTTACATCATGCATAGCACCAACTTCACCTTCAGCTAAGTTAGCAGCAGCAGCATATTTGTATGCTGGAATGTATGCAAACTCTTCAGCAGAACCAGAACCTCTAGTTAATCCTTCTAAGTCAAACTTAACTTCAGGGCCAACAATTGCATAGAACGCTTTATTAATTGTTCTAGTATCAATCTTAGTTGATCCAGTAACAATTTGAGTATTCTTAGATGCTCTATTTCTAACTAACTTCTTAGAAGCTCTTCTGATTAAGTCATAACTAATTCTGTATGCATCATCTTCTGAACCATCAGCAGCTAATCCAGCACCTAATGTAGCATTACTAGTAGCTCCACCTGAGTACATTACTGTACCAGTACCTAACATATCTAATTGAATTAAGTCTTCAACTCTTCTGTTTGCTAACTCACCTAATTGCTCTCTGTATCTAACTTGTACAGAATCTTCTGACCAGATTTCAACTTCATCAGTGTAATCAATCATTTCACCGTATCTAGCAAAGCTAGTCTCGAATGTAACTTTTTTGATTGATTGTTTATTCACTGCACCAGCACCTTCAGCTAATGTTGGCATACCATTAGTAACATCAGTTACATTTCTAGCTGTTAAGTAACCCTTAGTAGCGAAATCTGCATCTGCTAAGTCTCTATCATAGATATTTAAGAATTTACTAATCTTAAATGTCTTACCCATCTTCAATGGCATTGATTTTCTATCAGCCCATTGTCCATATACATTAGTAGCAGTTGCTGCTTTAATACCAGCCCTGTCGTAATAATGTTTAATCGTGTTTTCTCCAATAGTACTGTTAATACCATCACCGTAAATATTTGTAGCCATATTAATCCTTTATTGTAGCTTATTAGAGGCTACATACTAGCCTCTAACTTCTTGTACCACTCTTCGAATGCTTCATCTGAATCATCCAAGTAGTCGATAACTTTTCTATTTCCTGCAGCCTTTTTAGTTGGTGCAGCGGCCTTTCGTTTCTTAGCAGCTTTCTTAATTGTCTTCTGCTCCTCTACCACCTTCTTAGCTTTCTCCACTTCTGGATCAGGCTTAACCTCAACTGGTTTAGCTTGCTCTTGAGCAACTTGTCGTTCTCTCATAGCTAATTGTTGACCAGCTTCAATGTAGTAGTCTAAATCTGACTTTCTTCCACCATCTAATGCTTTTAACTTCATTGCTTGTGGACTTACTTTGTCAAACACACCTGTTTTGATGTCATTGTGTAATCCTTCAATCATCGCAGGGTTTTTGTACATTACACTTCTAGACTGTTCGTCCCACTGATTATTAAATACATGAGTTGTAATTGAGTACTCTTTATCTTGAGCTATTCTCTGTTCAACTTCTCTTATATCTAACTCTGTCTCAGTCTTACCATACATTTTTGGCTCATACTTGACATTCTCAGTGTCTAACTCTAGTGTGTCTATACCCGCTCGATTAACAATCGATGCAATAGCATCCTTATCACCTTTTAGCACGTCAATCATAAGATTAACATCTTCCATACTAATATCATTCTCTTCTAGAGCTGATATAGTTTGTCTCCATGGCTTGATAGTTTGCATCTTCTTCGTATAATCCATTGCTTGTGGTGCTAGTTGCTTCAATTCATCAATAGTGAACTCGAAGTCTTGCCCATTAGCTCTTATCTTATACGTAGCTGGTTCAGCTTCTTTCTCAGTTTCATCCGTAGCCTTATCGTCCTCAGCATCGTCATGCTCTCCGTCCGAGGGCTCATCAGTAACTTCCTCTTCTACTTCTTCATCAGCTTCATTGTCGGAATCCTCATCGGGTTGTTCCGTATCTTCATCTTCTGCATCCTCTTCGCCATCATCTAGTTCTACTTCTTCGTCAATGTCAGTATTGTCATCTAACTCTACTTCTTCATCTTCTACTACCTCTGGAGTAACTTGTTCAACATCTGGTTCTACCTCTTGTTGTTTGGCTTCCCTAACAGCAGCTTGTAATTCCTCATCACTCATCTCGTATAGACTTTCATCAATTTCAGTTTCTTCTATAATTTCACTCATAGTTATCCTTCATTAATTTCGTCTTCGATCTCTTGTTCTAAGTCGTCTTCTGCTAGTGCACCTAAATTCTTGATTGTCATGAAGTGATCTTGTAGTGTACTAATTGCTACTAATAATTCCATCAAGTCAGTTCTATTTCCAGCTCTCTTAATCTGATCATTAGCTAATAAGCTAACTTGATTTAGTGCTGTGTCTTTGAAATACCCTTCTAATATAACTGTCTTGAAATCTTCATTTCTCTCTAGTCTTTCCAATGCTTGAGCTTGTTCAACCCAGTAGTTTCTCTCAATTGTTTCCAATTCAATTTCTTCGTTTTGGTTAGTCATCTTGACTCCTTTAAGATTATTTGATTCAGCTTTTTTGTCTTCAGTTGTTGGACATGTACTACATAGCCATTGGCATTTGTTGTTGGCCTTGTTGTTGCATCATCATTTGTTGCAACTCTTGTATAGCCATCTTGATTATTGTTTCTGGAATACCTTCCTGTATCAATTGCTCTGGAGTAGTTCCTTGTTGTAGTGCAGTTTTAACTTGCTCAATCAATTCTCTATTACCACCCATTGCTAGTCCACTGTTATTTTCCATGTAATTTCCTTATTTATTGTATTGTACTCTACACTGGCTTAATTATTGCTTATATGCCAGTGTTTTATCACCCCATTGTGCTTCTACAGCGGGATTTCTTTCAATTTGGTATTGTAGTGAGCCTTGATTATACCCGGCACCATTTACATTAGCTCTATCCAATTCTAGTAAATAACTAGCTAGTCCATCACTAACTTTAACTCCACCATTGTTAACATTTACTATTCCTGGTGTTTTAATACTATTCTCGTATAGCATATCAGCAGCACCATTTCTAGCATAACTTGGTGCCATATCATCATGCATAACACTTAATGCTTCATTAGCTCTAGCTGATCTATCAGCCAATGCCATCCTAACTAGTTCACTCTGGTGTGCAGCCTCTGCTGCTCTCTTCTTATCTGCTTCTTTAGTTGCAACTTTATCTAACCAACCCATATTATCTCCTTATTTCATTACGCCTATATTAGTATCATTGTGCATAGCTTGGAAGGCCATCTGATCCAAGTTAGCCAACCTATCAAACTCTTTCTTTTCCATTTCATTCTGGTGTTGAGCATCTTCATCTTCTTTGATGAACTTCAAGTCTATCATATCAGCCTCACTCAACAGCTTTTTAGTTTGAGCCATCTTGTACTGTGCTTGTGCCATCTTCTCAGCTTTATCAGCGTCATCCTCGTGAGCACTACTATATAGAGCAACAGTCTCAGCTTTTATTTTTTCAACCTCTGCTTGGGCCTTAGCCAACTCAATTTGTTTCATTTGCTCTTGGAATGGGTCTTGTTGTGGTTGATAGTTTCTAATCATATCAGCTTTATCAGGCATTCTCATTAGTTCGTATATATCAGCCATTAACCCACGTCTGACAGCTGGATCTTCACTTGGCCCTAGTGTCTGTAATAGGAAACTTAACTCTTGTACCTTAGCTGCATTATCCTCAGCTGTACTTACTTCAATATCTAGGTCTAATTTACCTGCTAAGTCATCTCGTCTGATATCAACGAACTCTTCATTTGTAATTCTAACTACTTCAGTCTCACTTAGGAACTCTGCATTGTACGCTAACCACTTTCTCATCAGTGGTTTTATCATGTTCTCTGCGATATTACGTACAACATTCAATCTTCTAGTACTAGTTGCATCTAATGCACCTCTAGCACCTGTTGCTGTATTATGTGTTAGGGTATATTTATCCGTAACAGCAAATAATTTATCTTTACTATCAACTGTAAGACATCTCATGTGAACTTTATCAACTATAGTCATTGACTTTAGTGTAACAGTTTCTTTTCTGGGTTGTTTCCATTTACTAGCTTTTCTACTTAGCTTAAATGGATTACTCCACGGTGTAAATCCTATCTCATACGAGTCTTTTCGTTGCCATATCACCTTAGCACCTGTTTTTTCGCACAACTTTATTTTCTGTGCATTTCTTTCATCCATATCTCTTCTAAGAACACTTACTTTTAATCCTAATGTTTTTAATAATCTTATCATATCATCTTTTAATCTACCTTCTGATTGACAGAATTGTACAAATGAACCACTATGTGCATAGCCATCACTATCCATTAATCCTCGTATTAATTCCATCTTTTCTTCATATGTAGCATTGAAGTACTCTTCTGGTATGTGTTTCTCGCCACCATATCTAGCGTGTAGTCCAAGTGCTCTTAACTCACTATGTAATGAATCAGTTGCTTGTGATGGTCCTTTATCACTTATTCTAACTCTATTTGGTTTGTATACGTCGTACATTGTTGCATTACCAGTCTTGCTTGAGTCTTTTACAGCGACACAGACATACCCAGCATTAGTAAAATTATCAATAACTTCATTATCTTCTGTAGTTATCCTAGCACTGTGACTCATTCCATCACCTAGCCAGTATCCGAGTACATACGGGTCTATCTTATTATTAGTTGGATTACCAGTGTGTATTTCCTTCATTTTAGGAATAGTAACTCGTCTACCATTTTGCATGTGTCTATATACTTCATCAGCATCCATAGTAGTCCATTCTCTTAATTTGTGACTTGTCCCATGTACTTTAACAGTCCATAGATGTTCACCTCCAGATTTAACTGTAGAGCCATTATCAAATTCCATATCATAAGCTATCTCTGGTAGTTTAATAGAGTGGGCTTTAACTACAGTAGTTGCTTTACCGTCTGATCCAATTAACTTATCGCCATCCTGTATATCAACTAATTTTTTGAATGTGCCATCAATTAGCGGTATATCAGTGTTTATATCTAGCATGTGCCCTAGTGAATTACCACTAATCCCGCCACTGAAGCTTTTAGTTCCTGTAATACTCTCTATCTCATTATTCATTAAGTCTAACATATTGAATGCACTACCTGGTATCTGATTGTAACTGCCATCCCAGAAGTCATTTGGTGTACCATTGAACTCGAAGTTATCTCCATTGAGGAATCTCTTTCTATTCTGTACATCTAGTGCACCTTTTCTAATCCCCTTCTGCCCATTATTACTTTGAGCCATATTATCTATTATACCTCTTGTAATTGCAGTCTTTATCTTTTGATTATCACCAATTAATTCAGCATTGGCTTCACCATGCATTTGGAATGGTACACTATTAAACGGTACTATTATGAATGGTGGTTTATTATCTGGGTATGGATTGCTTTGTAATCTTATTATTGTATCATCTACCCATGTACATACTATTGGTTCAGCTATACCATCATCATTCATGTCATAATTACCCCAGTACTCATACACTACTATTTTCTTTCTTGGGTCATCCTCGAACTCGAATTCTGAATCATCCTCATCTTCGTAGTCACTATCGTCATACTTACTTGGTACAATTTTGTCTAAGTTCTTGTATCTGCCATCTTGTCGTAGTGTACTCAAGTCTGACTCGTATCTGTATATTACAAACTGACAGTTATCCATATCATCTTGGCATGTTGGGTCTATGTATATATCCTCATTTCTACATACAGTAGCAGTTGGTTTATTAACCAGCACTTTAGTCTGCATCTCTATCTCATAGCCAACTATCACCTCTTGGCCTGTCATTGGATCAACTTCAATAACTGGCACTTCAACTTCAACCTCAGTGTCTTTATAATCCCATCCAGTCTGTATAACTACAGTACCTTCTCTATCAAGCACTTTAACTGCTTTTGTCATGAAACTAAATCTGTTGAACTGTCTACAGAACTGTGTATTAAGCACTAACTCATTTTGCTTGGCACTCTGTACATCTTCAGCTGTAATAGGAATACATTTAATTATTTTACTATCTGATACGAATGGATCAATTATACTAGCATGTTGCCACTCTGATTGTTTCTTGATGTCACGAGTAACAATGGCTGATTTACCTTTACGTTCATTACCATATGGCTTACCATCGTGCCAGTCTATCCATGTATCAATCTTACCTTGTATATCGTCATGATATGTTTCAGCTGCCTTAAAGTCTGCTTTTAATGCTTGTAGTATTTTCTTCTTATTCATTTAATATCCTATTATTAATTAACCAATTGTACACTCAATCTTATTAATCTATGCTTAGTCGCGTAATCCAGGTACTATCTCTAGTTTCCAAGTTAACTCTTTATTGAATACTTCTACACCACTGTCATCGACTTTAGTGAAATCAGCAACTATTACATAATTACCTGGCCCTAATTGCCTAGTATCACCAGGAAGTAAGCCAAACTCAAACCCACTGGCAGTACCAGCTATGCTTCTAACTAACCCTGTAGACTCTTTAGTTCCTGACTTAATTACATCTATATTTAATGTGTATTTACTATAATCTGTAACAGCCTCGCCATTAATCTTGTGAGTAATCTGTTGTATGTTTGTGCTCTCGCCTGACTTAACTTTAATTGTATTGTTCATAATTTTCCTTTATTTCTATATTATCTGTTGTATCATTAATTATTAAGTTATCTGTAATGCTATCGTAGATAATGTCATCAGCAATACTATTAGTGTGGATAGCATCACTTACACTATATACTAACATCTCAACACTCTCACCACTAATGTTCATTTTGTTACTAAGTAGGTGCTCAGTAATAGTGTGCTTACCATTCTTTGGTAGTGCACTTCTACCTAGTATCATATCTTCTAGTGTCATACTACTCTCCCAAATGTTTTATTGTATACGTCATCAGCTATGTTATCTATTCCAGTGCTTACCTCTTGTATGTCATTTACTATTCCAACAAGCTTACTGTATATGCTACCACTATTAGTTACATCAAGCGCAGGCATGTAACTTAATACATTGTTTATTTTATCTATAGCACCGTTTATATCATTAATTACATCAGTTTTATTAATTGATATATCACTAGTTATTGCATCTAGTTTGCTGTTGATAATTGTGTCATCATAATTACGTAGTTGCGTAACTTTACTATCTATTACATCTGTAGCTGTAACTAACCCATTAACTTTACCATCAATAGCTGCAACACCATCTTCTACGTTAGCTTTCCACATATCTTTATTTATATAGTTATCTAGCATACTGTGTAGTTCTTCCTCAGTTAATTTGTCATTAGTGGCTACAACAGATGTAACAGTACTTGAATAACCACTATCAACAGGTAGATATGGTGTATCCAGTCCACCGTACACTAATATGTTACCATGTACTTCTACAGCTATATTACTATTGCTTGGCCATTTAATACGCCAGTCATTAATTAAGTAATAGTATGTTGGTATATTATTTTCAGCTGTAATAGGATCACCACCAACAGTTATGAATGCCTGTTCGTATTCCATATTATCTAGTACCCACTCTTTCCAACTTGAGTACATAGCTTTAACACTTAGTACACCTGTTGGCTCTTGTGGTAGTATTAATTTGTTAGCACCATCAAACATAACATCCATACTATCTCCTAATCATTTATATACCATCTATCTGGCTGTTGTTGTACATCTATGCTTATATCCTTGTCTGATAGTATAACTGGTAGTCTAACAGGTTTATACTTTACATTATATATAACTATAGTTGCATTGATGTCAGTGCTATAATTATAGTCGTTAACATATACATCATCTACTGTCTCAATACCAAATAACTCCACATTGTTAGTATCGTACACTCTAACTTCAGTCCCAGCAGCTAATCCATTTAATTTGAAATTTACAACTTTGCTTACTGTGATGTAGTCACCACTAGCACTAGCTAATGATGTCCCTTTTAACCCTACAAATAGTTCGTTGGTTGTATTATTACTAACTGTACCATCTACAACTGAATCTACCATATATACAGTATCACTAGTAACATCATATGATATATTACCTATAACATGTAGCCCAATTATATCATCAGTTGTCTTTATTTTAACTTCACCTTGTATATCACTACTACCAATGATTGTACTATCTAGTACTAATGTCCATCCATCAGCTATTTTATAAGTTATCCCATTTGTTGTGGACATAATCTCTGGATATTGCATATTATCAGCTTGACTACACCAGTACTGAATGTAGCAGTATATATCGTTTATTGCATTACTATTAGTTAGTACTATCTCATTATTAATAGTGTCTACTGTAATGCCACTAATTACACTAGCTTCAGCTTCACTCAGCAGTGTATAGTTATTTACTATTGTACCTACTGAGTTATTAACTGGTGATTCCATAGTCTCCTCAACATCCACAAACACGTAACCATATTTCCTAAACACCAACTTAAAAGGCCCTTGGTACTCAATTGGTGAGTAATCATACCCTTCAACTTGGTCTTCAGCTGGTCTTTGCCATCTGTACGCTATGTATGGTATTTCAATAAATCTATCACCAGCAGTAAATCCATCAACTTGTGTAGCTAATGTAATACTACTAGCAGCCGAACTTGCTATTATTCTTTTGCTACCATTTGACTCACCAGATGTTATCAATACTTCATAATATCTTTTTATATCGTTACTAGCGTCTATGTAGCCACTGTATTCAATAACCTTATTATCTGTATTTGTTACCTCACCGTAATTTTCACATACATATCCATCAGCGTTAGTTGTGCCATTTATAACTATCTCTCCGGAGTTATTGAAACACTGTACTGTAGCGTCATTGATCCTATTCAAGCTACTATCATATAAGTATACTTGATAGCTTTTATAGTCTATTACCTTATAGTTGTTAACGTACTGATTATCATCTGTTATGTACTGGTAGTACTTTGCTATTGGCAGAGACTCATTGTATATTGAGTCAACTATACCTATAAACCAATCTTCAACTGCACTCACTCTCCATGGGTTTGTATTGGCTGATGTAACCGCTGACATATCCATTCTATGAGATAAAAAACTATTTGAATTTACATTTGGTCTTATACCATAACTACTGTTAATACATTTAACTGTATCAATTATAGCTCCATTTGGCTCAGTGTGTGCATTATAATATGATAACCCACTAACGACAACGCTTGAGTTAGTAAACGTATAGTTTCTGAAGTTATATAAATTGCATCCAGCTATTAATTGATTATCATATGAACCTATACCACCTCCCCAGAACCCATGCATCCTATGGCTTCTAGCTGTTTCTGGAAACCTAACTACAGTATCAATAAACTGTGAGTCATATTTACCTAAGTAACATTGTGAGTGGTCAGCATTTGCTCCCTCAAACCGTATAGTTATACCATTCTCTGGAGCCAATTGGCTATTTAACTCACCAAATAGTGCTTTACCTGCATTATATATTATGTAATTATCTACAAACGTTACAGTACAATTCTTACCTATAAGCGATGATGAACTATCTAACTGTAGTCCACAGTTAAACGTGTAGTCTGATTCACCCTGTCTAGTTACTACTCCCCAGCCACCATCTATATTTGCTTGGTATATATCTTCGAATGTAACATCTTGGCCAACTACACTTATTGTATATGGTAGATTTCTTACATTTAATACTCTACCAGTATTAGTGATGCCATCAACAGCAGTTATTCTGAATCTTATGTTGAAACAGTACCAAGCAACCTGACCTTTTGGGTTACAGTAATTATCCCAGTCAGTAGGCATGTCCCATGATACTCTAGCATATCCATCATCACCTACTACTGTAAATCCATTTGAGCTATCCTTTACACCTTGTAATGGCTTCCAGTTAGTATCTATCGCATTATCATATGTACCACTTGTACAGCTGTAGTATTCCCATATACCTTCTAATGTAGTGTACTCCATTACTTCACTCATTTCTAGTAGTAATGTATTACCCTTACCACCATAACTATTGTACAACTGGAACAGTATGGCATCACCTACAGCAGCGTCTGTAGGTATTAAGTCAAAATCTGTACTGTAATATCCAACATAATTATATATGTCATCAGCAGCAATATATCGCTCTATTTGCCGCATATTTGTAATTGTTTCATTGAATGTAATACTCATATATTACCCTATTAATTTTAGTACAGCTATGAAGTTACTACATGCAACTTTTACAACAGTTGGGCTAACCCATACTATATCACTTATAGTATATACTACATCTTTATAGTGTAGTTTGTCACCAACTTCCATACCACCATCAGTTGTAACTACCTCTGACTCGTAGAAGTCTCCTGTTGTTTCAATTATTTTGAACTTCATAGTGTAATCCTTATTTATTTACATAATTTCTTTCTAGTGCACTTACTAAACTAATAGAGTTAGCACTTGACCTAGTTATTGTTCCTCTAGCTAGTACATACTTAGCATTGTCTAGCCCTATACCTACACATACAATATTAGCATCAGTGTTTGGTGTTCTACCACCTTGTGTGTTATTTTCATAATCAAATGTAAACGGTATAGTATAATCTGTTACGGCTCCGTTTATTGGGTTACCATCAACATCATTTACAACAATAGCTGATGAACTACCGAATTTATTACCATTAGCATCTTCGAAGAATACTTTATATAGTGAATTCTGATCTGACACAAGAGTATCACTGAACACTATCTTACCAGATGCAACGAATGGATACATAACCTCGGTTCCATCAATTGTGTTGAATTTAAGTCTATTAATATCATCTCTGTTGAATCCATCAATATATACTCCAGCACTTGTTATTAAAGTATCACCTACAAATGTAAGTAATTTGTCTGCTGTCTTGCCTATAACAGTACCTGCTTCAGCATTTATATTTGAATCTTGTCGCAATGCCCATGCAACATATTCGTATATTTGCTCAGCTGTAGGGTTGCTACTAGTTCTTATTACAATGTCAAATTGATAATCAGTGCCACCTATGTTATATGTTTGAGCAGTATCGTAATAGTGTATACTAATATCATTGTATGGAGCAACATCAGCAATTCCATCTGAATCACTATCTATACCACTATCAGGTACACTTATCTTTAAGTCATCACTATTATTTATAGGGAATCTTTCTGCTTTATAGTCGAACTGTAGTACACCTATATCTGACTGAGTAGCTTGTGCATATGTCTTAGCTTGCTCTCTTACAAATACTTTGAAGTATCCTCTGTAATCAACTACTATACTAACTGTAGTATCTATTGACTCATCAACTAAGCCGCCATCAACTGTTACTACATTATCAGCTATAGCTGTAATCTTGCATATAACATTATTACTAGCAGTACCGCTTATAGTAATTGTGTCACCGACATCGAAGTACTTAGCAGTTTTATCTAATGTAATTGTCATATTAGTACCATCAATCTGTGTTGAATCACTATTGACCTGAGCTTTAACTCTAACTACCTGATTAACAGCCCCTGGTAGTACTATATTCTTAGCCACACCATCTAGTTCTTGTTGGTAGTATATTTGATCTGTCTCACCAACTTTACCAAGTGTAATTATACCTACATATGTAACTTCTTCATAGCCATCTTTTGATTGAACAGCAAACCCACCATCTCGAAGTAGATTTAATGTATCAACTGAACCGTATGTCCAGCCATCTATGAATTCAAATTGCTCTGTAGTTATTGACTCCATTGGGAACAGTAACTTAATTAGTTCATCATCACTATTCCATTCCTCTTTGAGGTATTGGTATAACGCAAGTATTGACACACCATCATCACTCAAATCACCGTACTTACCTAAGTATACTTTCAGCTGCTCACCATCAATGAATACATTACCATCAACACCAAGGTTATCTAGTGATGTAGCTCTTACAATTAAATCTGGGTCTGTTATTTTAGCCATTAATTATCCTTTAACTTATCTCTGAATTTAGCCATATCAATGTCTGGACATGTCTTACCCTGAGCTTTACCGCTCTTAGCCTCATAGTGTCCAAGTACATTATCAACATCTACAGCATACTGCACCATTAGCCCTCTAATTAACTGTTCTAAGCTTATCATCTGTTTATCAGTGAACTCACCATTCTCACCTATCAGGCATATTCCTATACTATGTCTATTATCACCTCGTACATGTGCACCTATTCTACTGTAGTCTCTACCTTGTTGTATCTCACCATCAATTACAGCACTCTCGTATTCATCACCTTTGTGTTGGTGTCCATTGCATATGACATTGTGGTATCCTATATCTGACCATCCTCTACCATTAACATGCCAATCTCTTACTACACCTACATCACCAAATGTACTATCACTCTCGTGCACATATATCTTATCAATCTTTCTCATTGCTTATCCTTTTGTACTTCTCCAGTGTTCTACCTCCGAAGTATGCTATTGTCATTGTAACTAGTAGTGTCTCCAGCATTGGTATATATACAGAATTTACTTTGAAATCACCAACATTGCCATCGAAGCCTATCATAAGTATGTACAATACAAGCATTGTTATGTAACTAATTGGCCGTACAAGTCTTGTTATTACGTGCTCATTATCACTTAGCCATCGTTTAGTTATCTCTTTCTCTTGTCCTTGAGCCATCTCTATCTGCTTTAGTTTAGCATCTAATCTTATCTGCTCTAGTTTATTTTTTAATATAAGCTTTTCTTCATCACTGGTGAATAAATTATCAGCAGCTTTACCTACACTATCAACTACCTCATCAATACCACTACTAACTATATTTGTTAACCAACTCATTATTTACCCTTTGTCATCTTGTCTAGTACCCATTCAGCGAATTTACTTTCGGCTAATCCTATTATGTTGTACGCAGTTACACCACTAAGTCCAATTATAGCGTCTCTTCCATATGTACCGTTATCTAATACACTACCTACTAAGTATGCTACAAATGCTCCTAATAACATCAGTACTATCATGCTGCTAAGTCTGAAAGCAAAGTCATCACCTGCTCTCCTGGCACGCATATAGTCGAACATATACGCAACAGCACCACCGCTCAATCCGAGTGATACATCCTTAGCTGCTACTAGTATCTTATATATTACATTTATATCAATATTACTCATGTTACTTTCTTCGTTCATTCTTTTGCTCTCGTAGGTATGACGCTATCAGCACAAATGCTGACATAAACATAATTACAAGGAATCCATATCTAATTACAGCATAGTCATCGAACACTTCATCTTGCTGTGTACCTTGTACTATAACGTACTTTTTACCATCTCGTTCATAGTTAATCCACTCTAACCATTCAGGCTCACCATCATAGTTATACCATATATTCATTCCGTATGTACTATCTTTACCACTTTCTAACCAATACATAGCAGCTTTACCGCTATCAGCATTGTACCATAACTTGTCAATGTTATCGTCATTGAAATAGAACTTCTCACCTAACGGTACATCTCTACTCACATCGTACACAACTTCACCTGTATCTAAGTCGAATGTAAATACATCACCAGTCTCACTTGTTCTACACTTACTAGTACATACTGTCAGTGCACCAACTATGTTAGTATCAACCATACTATTCAAACAGAACTCAATCTGCTCTAAATTATACCTTGCTTGTATTCTCTTTTGATTTTCTATTGTAATTCGCATTGATACATCTATAACTATTGCACTTAATAATAGTACTATAGCTATATACAATTTATATGTACTTCTACTTATTCTACTATGCATACCACACCTTCTTGTCTTTTCCATATTATATCTACTCATACCTTATATCTTACTTTGTGGTAACTTCTAACGGCTTTTATCATTCCCCTGGTTACAACACTATCTTCGATATCTAGTAGTATCTTCTCGAATAACTCATCAGCGTATGTGTATAACTCCTTGTCACACAAGTAGTCGTGGGCAAGCACTGCTGGCATGTACTTTGGCTTGAATGGTGGTACTATTGACCATAACCATCTTGGTACTGATGCCCCATCACTCATGTATCCTTCTGGGATTACTAGCCAGTCAACTTTGTAGTCTTCCCACAGCATTACTCTATTGTTATTCATTGTTTGTATAACTGGGTGCTGTGGGTAGCTTATCATAACATCACCACCACTAGTAGCCCCCATAGGAACCCTCGCACATATTCTTGTATTGTCCATTGATTATTGCCATCAATCTTCCATCTTTGCCATATCAACTTAGCTATTCCACTAGCAGTAAGCATAATTAACCCGCTAACTAATCCATACACTATAGCTTCATTGCCTGTAATCCAGTTAGCTATCCATAGCACTATTACCTGTGGCAAGTACCATATCCAACTTCGTGCAATCAATTCCCACCATACATCACTATCGTGTGAGTCAATTATGAAGTATCCAACCTCTTGCCAATTTCTTCGTTCACCTATCTCGAATAATAATGCACTAACTAACCCAACATTGACATCACCTACAGTTAATCCCATTACTAGTCCAACTGTACTGCTATACCATACACTATTACCGATTATATAGCCACCAATAGTTAGTTTACTATCGGTACCTCGTAATCTATCTAGCCATGCAAACAGCACTGGTACTATTACTAGCCAACTCATTCTGGTCTACCTTCAACCCATAGTCTAGCTTGTTCAGCACCTGCCATTGCTAGTATAGTCTGTAAGTCTGCCTTATTCAGCATCTGCATACTATTATCAGCTGCAACCCAACCAATCTCTGTAGTATCATCTGGTAAACCATTAATTGCTCTACTCATTCTATCTTGTGATTTCTCATCACCTTGGTATTGTATACCATTGTATTCTACCACTATATTCGCCACTGCCTCATCTCTGCTTCGCTTCCAAGCATTTAATTCAGCTTCAGCAATCTCTTCATCTGTTCTGAAATCAACTTTACTAAGCTCACCTGTACTAACATCTACATAGTTGTAGCCATTATCAATAGCTTCCTGCCATGCTTCATCAGTAACTTCTAACTTTGGTTCTGGTAATCCACTAATATCATAATACTCTTCAGCTATTTCGTTACCCTCTTCATCATACTCAGCTGGTACTAATACCCCGTGTATCTCAGTATCATACCAACCTAGCAACTTTCCATTTGTTTCATCATAATATGCATATTTCATTTAATCTCCTTAATAACCAATTGCAAACCAAGATACAGCATAACCATTATCATGCTTACCAAATACCACCGTACTTGTGCTACTAATATCTTTTCTCCAGTTCATATGATAAACCCAAGTATCACCTGCATCCGAATGTATAGCTTGAGCATTTAATATAGCATTTGGGAATGATATAGGCATAGTTATAGTTTGTCTGGCACCAGAGTCTGCTGCTTCAGTACCCCACTGTAATATTAACCCATTACTAAATTTCTGATACCCGTTAGTTGCAAAGCTATGACCATCATCTTTAATTAAACCCTCATTTTTCATTACATTAGCGACTGCTGCTGGTGTACTTGGTCTTATATAGTTATTACTAGCTGTATCAATCTGTGTCATAATAAAACCAATGTCGCTATTAGTTGTATCATATTCACTTCTAAACAGTCTTGCGTTTATATCTCCACTACCATCTCTTCTAACCACAGTACTAGCTGTACTAGCGTATGTACTATAATACCCGTTTAGTTTGCTACTGTCACCGGCCCTAACTCTTGTGTCTGTTATAGTCTGCTCAACTGTATCAAAAGCTGTAACTAAAGATATAGTTACACCAGCATCAAATTCGCTAATGTAACCACTATTATTTGATTGTAGGTCTCTAACAGTTACACTAACATAGTCCCAGTTCTGAGTAGTTTCACCTATCCATATGCAGGCATAGTCATTAGCATCTTTACCAAACCTAACTGGAATGGCTGCTCTTTGTCCAAGTTGTACTGCCATTTCATTAACCCAGGCATTATCAGCAGCATACTTATATCCACCAATAAAGAACGATACTGCTTCATTATATGTATAATCATATACATCTACCCACATAGTCATCATATCAGCAGATTGTGCATCGTTGAACTTAATTTTTATACTACCAGTATTATCGCCTGACGCGTAAAACTGCCCACCCTTGACCAGTGGTATATGCATTTTAGCTCCATCATTATTCATAGCAGCACCTTTTAAATTTAGATACGTACCAGTAAATGTGTCACTAATATCACTCCTCAGGAATTGACTACTATCAACACCATCGAGTAAATCAGCATCTAATCCAGACCCAGCTCCATCATTGCCTGTGTTCCATACTTTCTGACCGCCTAAGTACATTGTAGGGGTAGCAGTATCGATATTGTCTATAGTGGCCCTTACAGCATTAGCATCTCTATCAATAAATCGTAGTTGACCTACATTATAGTAATCAATACCTAGTTTATTAGTATCGTTCTCAAACTGCAACTCACTAGAGTAAGCATTATCTGTATCCTGCATAACAAGATTACCTTGCATGTAGTCTGTAATATCTTTCCTTAAAAATTGTGTGCTATCAAGACCATCCAGCTTATCACTATCAATAGCCTTTCCATCAGCTGATAGAAACTTGCTACTATCTAACCCATCTAATGTGTCAGCGTCTAGTCCGCTACCAGCTCCATCAACAGTCTTTATTAGATCTAATACCTCAGTTGCTGTGGGAGATAGTTCATCACTCTCAGCCTTGCTATATACATCTAAGTTTGTTCTTGCAGTGGTAACATCACTAACATCACTTAAATTGTTACCTCCTAGTAATGCATCACCTAAACTAACATAAGCAGCTACCCACTCTGTGCCAGTGTATACTTTCATAACTATATTTGAGCTATCACTAATATCTAAGTATAGTGCGCCAGCTTCTAGTGGATCACCATCATTATCAGTTGAGGGCTCTGCATTATGTGCACCTAAGTATGTATCTGTAAACTCATCTAGTGCTAATTCACTAGCTAATCTACTAACTTCACTAGCTTCAGCACTATTAGCACTAGCATCTGCACTAGCACTAGCTTCGGCTGCCTTAGTTGTAGCTGTATTAGCATTTTCTTCAGCATTTTGTATATCAGCGATGTTAGCTGCAACAGTTGTGACATCAACATTTATACTAGCAACTGAGTCAATATCAGCCTCATTAGCTACAACAGCATCAATATTACTCTTATTGTCAGCTACAGCTGTTATATTTGCATCATTAGCTGCTACTATACTGACATTTTCAATATTATCAGCTACTATGTTTACGTCTGAAATATTAGCAGCTGTTGTGGTTATGTTAGTGTTATTGCCTGCTACTGTGTCTATACTAGTTTTATTATCAGCTACTGTATCTATATTAGCCTTATTACCTGCAACAGCATCTATGTTAACTAAATCATTATACACTGTATCAATATTACTAATACTAGTGTGTATCCTATCTAGCACACTTTTATCGGCATATAAGCTATCCAATACATCAATATCAGCATATAAGCTATCAATAGCACCTATGCTAGTAAATACTCTATCAATATTAGCTATGCTCGTGTATATCCTATCTAGTGTATCTTTATCTGCATACAGTGAATCCAATGTTTCCTTATCTGCAAATATGCTATCCAGAACAACTTTGTCTGCGTATAAGCTATCCAACGTTGTTTTATCTGCAAACAGGCTGTCTAATTTATCCTTATCTGCAAACAAACTATCTAATTTAGCCTTATCAGCATATAATGACTCTATAGCTTCCTTATCGTTGGCAACTGTACTAATTTCACTATTGAATGGTTCTGTGATAACTACATCTACGTTGTCAAATGTACCACCATCTATTGCATTTGCAACTGTATCTATGTGTGGTAGATCATCAGCCACTTTCTTGACATTATCATAGTGGCTGTCTATATCTCTATTTATACTAATATCAGTAGTATCTAAGCTGCTTCTTCTCATGCGAATCCTTTTATATCTGTATTAAATGTTAGATGATCTGATGGCACTAATCCTAGTTTTTCAGCCTCATTACAAGCAGCTTGAAATACTCTGTACTTACTTATAGGTTCGCCACTACCTTCTGGAGTACTTGATTTAGTTGCTCTGTAGTCTATGTATGTTAGTAGTACGTCAACCAGGCTACTAGGTAGTGGAACATCAACACTGTCAACCGTAGCTTCATCATATATTATTTCATCAGGACCTGTTTGATACATTATACTAACAAATGACCCATCTACTGCTATTGGTATCTGGACTACATTGTAGCTAGTTGTGAATATACCAAATGGAACACTATCATCATTAACTGGTATTGGTCCTACCTCATCAAACGCTGATGTAACCATATATAACTCACCTGCACCCATACTAACATCTTCATCAGTACCATCTAATCTGTACAGTGTTTTACCTGTTCGTAGTGTTACTATGGCTTCATCAGTTCGTAATGGGAATCTCTTATATAGTGCAATCAATCCCAAATTAATATAGTCAGTAATTACTTCATTAGTTTTTACATTTGAAGACATAGCACTTAATTCACCATTACGAGCTTGTCTTATTACTGTACTTAATTTCATTATCATACCTTATTCTTATTTGAACCAATTATATCATCACTAACCTAAAATACAACTGAGCTGTTGCTAGTATAGTCATCATCCTCGTCCTCAAAGCTGGCCCATATGTTACTGTCAGCCTCTGTGAGCCCATCATCTACATCGAACTCCTGTGTTGGTAATATGTAATCAATCATTCCTAATTGACTTATTAGGTCTAATCCATCATCATGTGTACTTCCTATACTATCATATGTTAAGTACTTTAGCTCTTCCATCATCTCTTTCATATCAGGAGTATCGTCTAGTTCTTCTGGAAACCACATCTTACCCATCTCAAACCTTGGCATCATATACCTGAACCGTTCTAACTTATTACCACCAGCTGACCTACTCATTATACCCTCTCTACCATTAGGGGCATCCTTCTGTCTAGCGAATCTGAACCATATGTTCTTTTCTATCATCATCTTCTTTAATGCAAACACATTTAGCTTCTGCTGACCATCAATCTCAATACCTACCTCAAGTACTCTACCATTTCGACCCCATTTACTAACCATCCTGAACAGTGCTTCATACTGCTCTTGTATAGTTCTCTTCCTAAGCTCTAAGTCTAGTAGAAATGTATCATTATCACTACCTATAGCCCACACAGCTATTCCACTATAGTCACCTTTCTTACTATTACTAGCTGTGAAGTCTGTTGTTATTAGTATAGTAAATTTATCTAGTGAACGCATTATAACTTTTCTACTATATTTATTCAGCATATCATCTTTAATCATTCTATCATCAGCGTTACTAATTCGTAGCATCATCTCTTGGTTGAACTCCCTAAGTGTTTGTCCCTGAACAGCATCTACATATCTTTCGTATACTTCCTCGAAACTTTTCATTGCTTCCCAGCTACCTCGATAGTCTTCCTTACTCATACCAATTTCTATTTTCTCACATAATGGTATAGCTAGTGGTGTCCACACACCATTCTCTAGCGCACTATATACTGGGTCTTTCTTATTAAATGGTGTATTAACAATTATAATCTTACCCTTTTTACCTAGTGCATTTTCAGCATCAGAGTAAATCATACTCTTTAACTTAGCCATAATTATTGGACTGTTTGCATCAGCTTCATTCTTAATAGCATCATCGAAACTCAGTATTTGTGGCCGTTCAGTTTTATACCTGATTCCCCTTACTGACCCACCAGCAGCACCCTTAGTTTTGAACATAAATGCTCTCTTCTTAACTGGCTCACTACCTCTCCGAATGAACTCACACTCTTCATCAGTAAATCTCATCTTCTCGAAGTGCTCCTTGCAGAATGCACTATCCATACATATATCCCTGATAGTGTTTGCCTGAACTTTAGCACCAGCTTGTTGAGAGTCACCGAATGCAACCCAGAACATAACTGGACCAAACCCAGGCATCTTACCAGTTATTGCGCAGTATATAGGCATGAATGCAGTCAGCACAGTACTCTTACTAGTAAACCTAGCAGCTATTATGGCTATTTTCTTTGGGTTTAATCTTATCTTATCAGTTATCTCTTTTGGATATGGAAACATTTCTCTTGTAACATTATTGAATACCAGATCAACGAAGAAGTAGTGAACTATTGCGTTTGGGGTTTCAAAGTCTTCACCATATACTAGTCTCATTATATTGAAAAATTCTATAGCATCTTTGCTTGGAGTATAGTTTGGAAAGCTTAAGTCTATATTATCTAACGCATGATCAACATTGAACTCAAATTTACTCTGTAATCCTTTCAATGCAGTTTGATCCATTATTGGTTCATCTTTTGGCTTACGCTCCTTGCCATCAATAACAGCTTCCTCGTACTTCATCCAACTTTCGTAGGCAACACTATCATCACCACTAATATCATTACTAGCTGAGTCATCTATAACTACTTCTGCAGGCTTTTTATCTAGTATCTCATCATTCATCTATAACCTCCGCATCAATAGTGTCGCTATTCAATCCTATCTGCTGTATATCTTCTATGCTACTACCACTTTTTAACTTAGCCATTTGTATTTCAGTCATCTTAGCCAATTGTTCAGCTAGGTTCTGTTGTATACCACTACTGACATTAATATCTAACTTAGCAGCTTTCTCTTCAGCAGGGGCTAGTATATCAACTACTTTACTAGCAGCTTGCATTTGTACCATTGGTGTAACTGTCAGCTGTGATCCATCCGGAGCCGGAGCTGCTTTACCCTTACTTAAATTAATTAGTGTATATAATGCATTCTCTCTATCATTATAGTGCAACAATGACCACTCTACTGCCATCATTTGATCTATTCGCACAACTAAATCACCTGAGTTGTAGTTACTAACCTTTGTATCTAGTGTTACCTTCATTGCTGGTTCACCAGCTTCAGCACGTCTTTTAACCTCAGCTTCATATGCAGCAACCCTGTCTGGGAATACTATCTCGTATGCCTTCTTATTACTCCTCAAGTTTCTCTTCAGTACACAGTATTTAACTGCATTAACGTACTGAGTCATACTAACTTTCATTTCTTGCATGATGCTGATGTAACTTACTACCCTTTCTTCCATGCTATCCTGATCCAAATCGGTATCAGCTTCCATATTCTTTATTAGTTCCATTACACCATCAGTTACTCTACTTGACAACTGTCTACCTAATAATCTCTTTAACTTGTCTTTAGTTAATCCTTGTGGTATTGGACTAGTCTCATGCCTAATCTTTACCTCTATATCTTCAGCTCTCTCTTCAAACTCATCTAGTGTGAACAGTTTTACTTTTTCTTTTGATTTTTTAGCCATCTGTATTCCTAATTATCGTATTGTATACGATACTATACAATCATTTGGCTTAGTGTAGTCTTAATTGGCGGTAAGTATAGGACTTGAACCTATGTAGGTATTACCCTGTCTCCGGTTAGCAACCGGGCCTATTCCCTCTCTAGCAACTTACCTTGGCATGCCGACAAGGACTTGAACCTTGAACATTCGGATTTGGAATCCGACGCTCTGCCATTGGAGCTACCGACACTTATGTATGGCTCCCCGAGGAGGAATCGAACCTCCAACTTGTGTTTAACAGACACCTGCTTGACCTTCAAGCTACCGGGAATTAATTGTAATGGATGGCGTGGCAGGGATCGAACCTGCGAATCACTGGATCAAAACCAGTTGCCCATACCGCTTTGCTACACGCCATTATGGTGCGAGCAGTAGGATTTGAACCTACGTATCTGTCGTTCCAAGCGACTGCGTAAACCAGACTCACGCTATACTCACATTTTGGGGTAAATGACGAGATTTGAACTCGCGACCTTCCGGACCACAGCCAGACGCTCTAACCAACTGAGCTACACCTGCCATCTAATAGTTTACTGCCACTTTCGGGCATTAAAAAAAGGGAGCCGATTTCTCGACCCCCTCTAGGCAATTATAGATCAATACTAAATATCAATCCATTCCATGAGAGAGTCTCCGCTATGCGGATGCCATTGATTAAACTGATTTATATTAATTGCAAATTCTCTCATATTATCTACCTTTCCGTATTCTTACTGTAAGTATATCACTACTTACCTTAACTGTTACTTAACTACTTCTTTTTCTTAGTAGTTGATTTCTTTTTCTTCTTACAAGCCATCTTAACCTCCTTTATTTATTTACTGAACAGTGCTTCAGCAAATTCTGCCATATCACTTCTAACAACTTTATCTAATGTAATAGCATACATATTAACATCAGTATCAATATTTCTGATACTAGCTTCATTCATCAGCACTGCTAACCCATTAGTGTATTTACTAATATATTTATTATCAATTTGCTTTTGACTACCTATAACTATTACCTTGCAATTCTTGCCAACCCTAGTCAGTATCTTAACCATTGTAGCAGGACTAGTGTTTTGTGCTTCATCAATTATAACAATACTATCATGAAATGTTCTACCTCTTAGTCCTGTACTTATTGTGCTAGTTACACCATAGTCAGCAATAAGTTTACTCAACTCTCTAGCTACCCTATCTTCGTACTCTTGCACTTTCTCATTACTACCTTTCTTTATTCTACTTCTAACTATGAAATCAAGAGTATCGTCCATAGCACCTAAGTATACATCCATCTTGGCCTCATTAGTGCTTAAGTATCCTATATCTTCACCCATACTTTCATCATTTTGTGGGCTTCTGATATATACAATACTACTGTATTTATCCTTATTAGTTCTCATCAGCTTTATAGCGTTGCTAACTGCCACTATATTCTTACCACTGCCTGCTTGTCCCTCAATCATTACTATATCAACAGTAGTATCTTGAATAGCTTTACTTGCCATTAATTGCTCACTATTAATAGGTGCACAATCTTGCCGCCTTAGCTCTCTCTCAGTATCTTTACCAAGTACATTAATAAACCCTCTACTAATAGTAGCTAATTTAACCTGTTCTGTAGTAGCACATGTGAACTTATAATTATAATTCTCTAGTTTATAATCACTATCTACGTCCAATATACTTGCATTATGTAGTGTTCTAAACACTTCTGAATCATCTACAACAAACTCTTTAACGAACTCAAACTCTACATCATCCACAGCTTTCATATCAGTGGCATCAATACCTACAGCAATTGCTCTTAACCGCATCATCACATCATTGCTTACTACCTCTACGTCTAATCCTCTGCCTTTTAACTCATTAGCCACATATAATATACGTTGATCATTCTTACTACTAGTATCAGCATCAGCATCATAGTAATCAGCTATACTAACAACTAATATGTTAGTATTACCTATCACCAATCTAGTGAACACACAATCTTCATCAGTCTCAATATTATCAACCACAGCACTAGCTAGTAATCTACCACATGCCCTAGCCTGGAAGTTAATCTCATCAAACCCACTCTTCTTACTATCTAGCTCAGCTAGCACAGTCTCTGGCAACACCACAATGGCATCACCAAACTCAAATAAGTTATTACTATCCAACAACAGTATATTAGTATCTAGTATTACATATCTACTCATGCTAATTTACCAATCTTATTTAGTCTATCTCTTAGCTCTTCAGCACCAATCCATATCTCTTTATCCTGCTCAACTACACTAACTATTTCATCTTTAGTTAATATACCTTTATATACTCTCTTAAATGTACTCTTTAATTCTCTATCCATGAACTCGACATACTCTCTAACCTGATTACCAGTTCCTGATGCCCTATGGCTATAATTGTGTATCATGAAATGAGCATCATCACCTACTTCAACCTTATCACACATCATTGCAATGAATGTAGCAGCACTAGCAGCACCACCTTCAATTCTAGCCACAACAGTAGCTTTACTGTCCTTAATAGCATTACTAATCATCATACAACTATCAATCATCCCACCAGGACTATTCAAGTACAACTTAACTTTATCATCCTTACCTAGCATACCTAAGAAGTGAACGAACTTATTGTATTCAATCGGACTACTAATCTCACTACTGATATATGCAGTATGATTACTGCCATCACTAATTATTGGTACTAGATTACTACTCCACACCTCATCATCGATAACCTTATCAATAACTGATGTTGGTATTCTCTTGCATTTATCGTTATTTTTACCCATATTGTCTCCATTTCTATTAATATAGTACCCAATTATACCAATACAAACCTTCATTACTACTTAATAGTCGTCTATCACTACCACTTCGTCATCACATACAACAATATCATCGTCAATGATTTCTACAACTTCCTCAATTATCATTTCATCAACTACAACCTTAGCCTTTGTCTTACCGCCATTACCTGTCCACACATAATCAGCTACATTCTCTATCACTTCATCATACACTTCCAACAGCTCATCCTCATCCACCATGAAGAATTCACTACTACCTCCAAACACTTTATCAAACTCATATTTACTATCCTTGAACTTCCTATGCAAGTAACTCTCAACCTGGTAGTAACTATCAACTCTCTTATATCGTCTAACCTCTGTCCTTGGTACATACCTATATACATTGAAGAATCCAACTAATACCTCAGCTAACCTTTCAGTGATACTCCATCTATTACTAACTCCTATCTTGTATACAATCTCATTACTATCTAATTCCATCTTGATTACATACACCATACCTTTACCGCTCTTCTTATCACTATTAGCCTTACTCTTCTTACTAGTCCTACGGTTCTTAACTTTACCACTACCATCTACACTTACAAATGCCATCACCCTACCTTTAATCTTATCCGTTCGTTATTCGATAATCCTCGGATGTGGGCCCCTACGGCGCCTCACACATCCTTGCGGTTATCTCATTGCCTCACTCTTATAGTTCACTATTGTTCCTTGCTATTAAGCCTATGTGTTAGTGTCTCTTTGCATCTTTTCTTTGACTGATGCGTATAGCATACTAGCTAGTTCTTCAACTACTAATGTACTCTCTTGATGTATTATGTTGAAGTAGCTATTGATTAGTGCTATCTCACTATCATTTAACTGTTTTCTTTTACCAATTGATGTTTCAATAGCTGGTAGTATTGTGTTATTTTCAGCCAACCATCTACATATTGTACCTAGGCTATCTGTATTGAATGGTATTACTTCTGTGCCTATGTTAAGTTTCTTACCTCTATGTAATAGCTCTAATATATCCTCTCGCTTATATGTGACAGCTATCTTTTTAGCTTCACTAACTCTCTTAACATTAGCTCCTAATTCCTTAGCAGCACTTGCTTGCGTATATCCATCTCTAAGTGATAGTCTGTATGCTCTAATTGCTAATTGACTTGCTGTTTCATGTCTTCTAGTTTCTTTGGCTTGGACTAGTGACTCCAATTCAGCTATTGTAGTGTTATTCGGCAATCGTACAGCTTTTATTGTTGGGCTACCAATATCTTGCATTATTAGCCATCTATGCCTACCATCAACTATCTTACCTCTGTACACAGTTATTGGTTCCTGTTGTCCATTCTGCTCTATTGAGTGCTTTAATGCTGCATATTGCTCGTCATTCATCATCGGTGTTGATTCAGCTAGCTCATGTAGTACTAACTCATTTACTCTTATTACTTCTATTTCCATTACTGGC